>OLYY01000257.1_pt1 | contig 26653 bp, 25 predicted proteins | sample 1673561 | NCBI WGS metagenome assembly OLYY01 (sample SAMEA103958115, study PRJEB25191) | human gut metagenome | biome: human-associated habitat [ENVO:00009003]; feature: intestine environment [ENVO:2100002]; material: feces | place: Germany | collected 2013/2015
TGTATTCATAATAATTTACTCCTTTGAGTATATTTAAACACATTTAATCACATTTAACAATATATTCAATTACTTATTTTCTCCTCCTTTACCGGTTACCTTTTTAGAATATAATATCACTTATAATACTGTATTTCAAACTGCAGTGACTCATTTTCCCTGAATACATTTATCTTTGGTGAATATACTACGGACAGCACTATATTATTGAACCTTCCTCTTTGTGCAGCTTCAAGCGCATCTGTACCAAATCTTTGCCTGATATAATCAAAAAAGCTTTCTATATCACCAAAATAAATTGCACTGATTGGCGTGCCATATGAGGATATCAAAGAAAGCCTAAGCACATTGTTGTTTTTACCAACTATCCACATGCGGCTCACACGTAGATTTTTGTCTGCAAAAACAGGCTTTGGATTGTCCTTTCCAAACGGTGCCAGTACTGAAAACTCAGACACCAGTCTCATTGATACATAATCCACCGGCATCGGCACATCTATATGTATTTTAGGCACGAGGTCATCGTCAGTAAGCGATGCATACTCATTTATTTTCTGACGGAATGGCTCAACGTTTTCTTGTGGCAGTGAAAGTCCTGCAGCCATCGGGTGGCCACCAAACTTCGTGAACAGCTCACTGCATTTGCACATTTCCTCATACATGGAGTACTCCTCTATCGAGCGCCCTGAGCCCTTTACTCCGTCCTCACTCTTTGTGAGTATAAAGGTTGGCTTATTGTATCTCTCCCTGATGCGGCCCGCTATGATTCCTGCTATGCTCTCATGCACATCCGGCAGATATATGACAAGCACCCTGTCTTTTTCGTAATTGTTCCTCTCATATATCTCAACTGCGGTTTCCACACCCTTTGCAGTCATTTCCTTTCTGTCATCATTGAGTGCTACAAGCTCTGATGCGATGCGCATGGCCTCCTCCTGCCTGTCGCATAAAAACAGCTCAAGTGCTCTTTTGGCTGTATCCAGACGGCCTGTCGCATTGACACAGGGTCCAAGAACAAATCCAAAATGATATGCATCCACATTTTCAGCCTCTATATTACAACATTCAAGCAGGGCTTTCATGCCGATATTTGTCGTATGATGAATACTCTTTAAGCCGGCCTTTACGAGTATACGGTTTTCACCCGTCAGTGGCATGACATCACCGACTGTTGCAAATGCCACATTCTCTATAAAATCCATGGCCTCTTTCTCATCTATGCCGATTTTTCTATATAGTAATATGACAATTTTCCAGGCAACAGCTGCTCCGCAAAGCTCCTTGTACGGATAGCGGCACTCTATCTGATGCGGATTTACAACGGCATCTGCTTTGCTCTCCTTGTAAATCTTTATACCCTTTATATCTTCAAAAGGCACTGCATGGTGGTCTGTTACGAGAACCGTCATTCCAAGCTCCTTTGCATGGGCGATTTCCTCAATCGCCGCAATTCCGTTGTCACAGGTGACCACAGTGTCTATCCCGTCCTCATATGCCTTGTCAATCAGATGCACATTCAAACCATAGCCATCCTTCACTCTGTCGGGAATCATATAATCCACACATGCACCGGCTCTTTTAAGTGCCTTCACAAGAATATATGTAGACATCACTCCGTCTATGTCATAGTCGCCGATTATCCTGATTTTGGCCTTGTCAGCTATCTTTTGGGCAAGAATTTCAACCAGTCTCTGACCATCCTTTAAAAGAGCCGGGTCTGCAATGTCTGAGATTTTGCCGTTTAAAAATTCATTTACCGCGTCATCTCCTATAACACCTCTGTTTCTGATTATCCGGGCCGTCACCTGATCTATTCCAAACTTCGCTCCGATTGCCGCAAAATCAGCCTTCTTCGCACTAACATACCACTTTGCCATAATCTACCCTTTCCAGGCTCAGCCCACACGCCGGTGCTGTGTAGCCTGCCTGTGCCCTATCCTTTGAAGCTAAAATTTCCATCACAGCATCCGGATTTTTCCTTCCATCGCCCACCTCGATGAGCGTTCCTGTGATGATTCTTATCATATTCTGTAAAAATCCATCTCCGGTGTAGCTGATAACAATATCAGCGCCTGTTTTTTCTATATCAATAGAAAAAATCGTCCTGACCGTTGACTTTTTCATATGTCTATTGCCACAAAAGGCTTTAAAATCATGCTCTCCGAGAAGATACGCTGCTGCTTTTTTCATCCGGTCTGTGTCAAGCGGCTTATCATAGTCGTATACATATTTTCTCCTGAACACATCTGACACAATACCGGTGTGTATTGTATACACATATGTCTTTGACACAGCATTGTACCTGGCATGAAATCTGTCAGGCACATTTGAAATATCTGTCACCGCAATATCTGCCGGCAGATGCTCATTCAGCCATATAAATATCTCATCCTTGGAAAAATGCTTCGGCATGTGAAAGCTTGCCGCCTGCCCCACCGCATGCACTCCCGCATCCGTGCGCCCTGAGCCTATGACCTCAACCGGCTTTCCTGCCAGTGTGGAAAGCACATGCTGAAGCTTTCCCTGTATTGTATCATCTGTGGATTTCTGCACCTGCCAGCCTTTGTAGCGTGTGCCGTCGTATGCCACAATTATCTTGTAATTTTGGGTTTCTGTATTCATAAAATTGTCTTTCTTTATCTAAAAATAGAGTTCTGAATAGTTACTTTTATTTTATATAATATCACATCATTTTTTCTCTTGCCAGCACTGTTTTGCTCCTTTAATCCAATTAAGCAAGCTCCGCAATACGTGTCACAGCGACATATATATTTGATATCTCATACCATGTATTGTAGTCCACCACACCTGATACCGGAAGTCCGAATACAGCCTGAAATTTTTCCACGGCCGCCTTTGTCTTTGGGCCGTATATTCCATCCGGCACAATAGACGGAATGGCCGGATATGCCTTTGCGATGCGGGCGAGCTGTTTTTGTATCTGGTATACATTCTGCCCGGACGAGCCTATGCCTATATTGTAGCCCGGCCATGACGCCGGGATTCCTGATACAGCCTCCGCGGTATTGATATACATGTTGCTGCCGTAAAAGTATCTGAGTATCTCAATTGCACTGTAGCCCTGGTCACCGAGACTTTTAGAGCCCCACTGTGTCATCCAGCTCGGACAGGAGACCTTCTGTCCGTCACAGTACTGCGTCAGAATCGGCTGCTTCACATTAGGTCTCGACAGATAGTTTTCAAACATTTCATTTACTATCAGCGAGATATTGTCATATATATTTCTGCCATAGATGAATTTGTGGTCATATGCCGTAGACGAAGTGATATTAAAATTATAGCCCTTTCCGCGATAAAACTCCGTATATATCCTGTTTAATGTAAATGACATAATCGCAAGCACATTTGCCCTTATAGTGGCATCAGGCCATGTCGCATATATCTCACTGGAAGCTACATTTTTGATGTAATCCTTATATCTGACATAATAATTTGCCGCTGTGGAATCCGATGGTGCCCCATCATGCACAATAACATATTCCGGAATCACAACACGATTAAGTACAATCTCACCAGTCTCAGCAACCGGCATAATCTCCGGCTCCGGTATCTTGGCAGGATAATCACCGTAGAGTGTATGTGCCGGAATAACAATATTGTCCACATCATTTCCCGGTGCATCAAGTACTTCCAGCTCAATATCCTGTATGGAAAGTCTGTCGGGCATCACCTCAACGCCCGAAACCGTGATATTTCTGTATCCGTTAGCTGAAACGGTTACCGTTACCTCCGAATACGGCTGTGACTCACTGGGCGACATAGAATACTCAAGTGGCGGAGTGGCAATCTCAACTGCCTCTATGCTTCCAGATTCGTTGGTGTCAGTCTCCTCTATCTTTCCCTGCGGATCCCCGGAATAGCTGACTGACACCCTTGCATCCGCAACCGGCGTCCCCATGTTTTTCTGTCGTACTCTCACCTGAAGCCGCCCCTCATCAATTGACTCCTGTTGTAAAATGTGCAGATTTTTCATGAATATTATTACCTTAATATCTTTTTACAATAATATGCACAAAGTGCGTGGCATATGATATAATGAGCGTAGGCAACGAGCAGTAAGGAAAATCTCAGATTTTTCTGACTTGCACTGCATACAATACACTTACTAAGGTGGTTGGGGGACGTGCTCTCATCTGATCCGAGTCTTACGGAAAGGATGATTATTATGGTTTCTTGGAACGACTTATTTACTTTCGTTATCATGCTGGTAGCGATTCTGACATACATAGATACTCACAGAAAACATAAGAAATAGCCGTCCTGCCTCTGGTAAAGTCTGGGAACGGCTATCTCTTACGATAACTTATTAACTTAATTTGCCGGATCAGGTGAAGTACACTCACCTACCGACTGCCTTACTAAGTGTATTATATGTCACTTAGCAGCATTTGTCAATTTTATTAATATTCAGGAGGAAAATTATGCATACATTTCAACCATATCCCATCGACATGCTCGATATCAATCCATTCACCAAGCTCAGTAAGGAGTGGGCTCTCGTGACAGCCGGCGACAAGGAAAAATCAAACACCATGACCGTTTCATGGGGTGGAACCGGTGTCCTCTGGGGCAAAAATGTCGTATTTATTTTTATCAGGGAATCAAGATATACTAAGGATTTCATAGACAATGGTGAGTTTTTCTCACTTTCTTTCCTTAGCGAGAAATACCGCGATGCCTTAAAATACTGTGGTGCTCACTCTGGACGTGGCGAAGACAAATGGTCAAAGGCCGGTCTGACTCCTGCTACACGCCATGGCATACCATATCCGGATGAGGCAAATCTCGTATTCCTCTGTCGCAAGATGGCTGCTGTGCCTATTGAAGAGGCTTCATTTACAGACAAAGCCATTATGCATCAATGGTACGGCGATCACGATATGCACACTATGTATGTTGGTGAAATTATTGAGGTTGCGGCTCGCTAATTTTATGAAAATACTACGGAATGAGGTCTGCATATGTATGTGTTTGTGCGCTCAGTACTACGGGACGAGAAGGACCATAACATATATTTATGCGCTTAAAACTACGTGACTAAGATAATTGTAAGAATTATGCTTTTAATGTTTTCTATACTTGACGAAACCGGCTTTTATGCGCCGTCCATGGCGCATAACGCCTTGCCCTGCCTTCCATGGCAGGGCATTTCTGTGTTTCATGGCATAATTCTAACAATATCTAAGTCACTTCGTAATCGCTTATAAATACATGTTATGGTTCTTCTCGTCCCTTACTCTATGGTAATATATAGGATAAACCGGTTCTTTATAAAGTATGACCGCGTAAGGGGCAATATCTGCCAGCAGATATTGCCCCCTTATTAATACCATAATCTAGCGGCAGCCGGTACTCATAGCTTCAATGGCCACGGCACCACCGCGCACAACCGAGATATGCTTGTACTGTGATTTGAGCAGTGCAATAAGATCATCATTGCGGTGCTCTGTGAGCTTGCTCTCTAAGATCACACTGTCTGCATTCTTGTCTACCACGTCAATATTAAAAACCTGCGCTGTCTGGAAGATATCGGTGATTTCCTCGCGGGTGAGCTTTGATACCCTGACATAGAGTATTTCCTTCATATGCAGAGGCACATCAGTCAGGTCAATAACCTTGATGACCTCGACCATTCTGTTGAGCTGCTTCTTTATCTGCTCAAAGGTAATATCATCGCTTGTAACGCAAATAGTCATTCTGGAAATAGTCTCATCCTCTGTGGTTCCAACCGTAAGAGACTGTAAATTGTAGGATTTTGCAGAGAAAAGTCCTGAAACCTTTGCTAAAACACCGACCTCATTCTCAACATAAAGTGCAATCCATCTGTTTTTCATTTCAATATTATTCATCTTCTGCACCTCCTACTTTAAAATCATTTCGCTCATAGGATTTCCGCTCTTGACCATTGGAAGAACAATCTCATCCGTAGCTATCATAAACTCAATAATTACAGGTACATCCTTATATTTCTTGGCCTCTGCAAAGGCTGCATCGATATCCTCTTCCTTTTCCACGCGGATTCCGTGTCCACCATAGCTTTCAACAAGCTTGATAAAATCCGGTGTGTATGGCGGACATGCCTCATTTGGTCCCTTGCACTCAGCCGGACAGCCCTTTCTTCTTCGAAGGCAGGTTGCAGAATAACGCTTGCCATAAAAAAGCTGCTGCATCTGGCGCACCATGCCCAGATAGTAGTTGTTGAGCACGCATATGGTCACTCCTGCTCCCTGTACAACTGAGGTGGCAAGCTCCTGTATATTCATCTGAAGTCCACCGTCACCGCTTATGCATACAACATCCTTGTCAGGATTTGCAATCTTTGCACCTATTGCTGCCGGAAGACCAAAGCCCATGGTTCCAAGACCTCCCGATGTAAGAAGCTGGCTGTTGCTGTCAAGCTCTAAGTACTGTGTAGCCCACATCTGATGCTGACCTACATCTGTAACGTAGATTGCATCTTTATAGTTCTTATTGATATGCTCCATAATCATCTGAGGTGTCATGCCCTTGTCTCTTCTCATGCCAAGAGGATTTTCCTCATCCCATGCCTTAATCTGCTTCTGCCACTCAGCAGTCTTTATCGGCTCAGCCCACTCGTTTAACTTGTCGAGCGCCACATTGGCATCTGCAACGATAGGCACATCAACCACTACATTTCGTGAAATAGATGCAGTATCCACATCAATATGTACAATCTTTGCCTTTGGAGCGAACTCATTTAAGTCTCCTGTTATTCTGTCATTAAATCTTGTACCTATTGAAAAAAGTAAATCACACTCACTGACTGCCTTGTTTGCCGCATATTTGCCGTGCATACCACAGTTTCCCACATAAAGCGGATGAGTGGTAGGTATAGCTCCCTTACCCATTATTGTAGTGACAACAGGCACATTCTCTGCCTCCGCAAAACGGCGCAGGTTTTCATTTGCCCTGGCAACATTTATACCGCCTCCTGCAAGGATAAGCGGTTTTTTGGCACTCTTTAACATCTTGTAGGCGCGCTTAAGCTGTCCGACATGTACTGTATCATTTACACGATAGCCTCTGATTTCCACCTTATCCGGATACTCTGCCGGACCGGATGCAGTCTGTATATCCTTTGGCAAATCAATCAGTACAGGGCCCGGCTTTCCGGTCCTTGCAATATGAAATGCCATCTTTATGATTTTTCCAAGGTCCTTTCTGTCACGGACTGTAACAGAATACTTTGTGATATTTCTGGTGATTCCGACTATATCCACTTCCTGAAAGGCATCATTTCCGATAAGTGGAAGCGGTACCTGTCCTGTAAAGCACACAAGCGGCACATTGTCATAATGCGCATCTGCAAGACCTGTAACTGTGTTGGTAGCACCGGGACCGCTTGTCACAAGGCAGACACCCACCTTGCCTGTAGACTTGGCATAGCCCTCAGCCTCATGAATCAGGCCCTGCTCATGTCTCGGCAGAACCAGATTGATTGAATTAGTCTTGTATAACTCATCGAATAAATCTGTAACCGTTCCTCCCGGATAGGCAAAAATAGTATCTACGCCTTCCTCTTCCAATGCTTTTACAAATAATTTTCTTCCTGTGATGTCCATACTGCTGTCATCCTCGTTTCTATTTTAATAGTTTATTTTACTTTCTCATATCGAAGGAAATAAAACTCCAAATCAAAGTATGTCTGTTCTTCGCTGTCTCCCGTAATCTGCCACTCAGGCTTCTCGTCAAGATTTGGAAAATATGCATCCGCATCATACTCGAAGTCCACCTTTGTGATGTGGGCTACATCGCATTCATCCACGAGCTGCTCATAAATTTTCTGTCCACCAATGATATAAATATCCTCAGAATTGTATTTTTCAAGCTCCTTGTGAAGCTCATCAAGTGAGTGAACCACGACAGCGCCCTCCACCTCATAGGATGGGTTATGTGTGAGCACTATGTTGGTTCTGTTCTTAAGAGGTCTGCTGTTTGGAAAGCTCTCAAGTGTCTTTCTGCCCATGACTACAACCTTTCCTGTAGTCATCTCACGGAAAAACTTCTGGTCCATAGGTATCCGAACGAGCAACTGGTTGTTTTTTCCAATTGCCCAGTTATTGTCAACTGCTGCTATTAAATTCATAATTTTCTCCCTGTTGTAATCGTTGCTGTTCACACACAGTAGTGAACAATGACCTTCTTATAACTGCTTCATATCCACATTCTTTAAACCGCAATAGGTATATCCTTAATCTGCTCACCTGTCACATAGTCTGTTATCTTGATATCATCCGTCGTAAACTGATAGAAATCCTTTATGTCAGGATTGAGCCAGAACTTTGGAGCATCGTACTGTGGTCTCTCAATCAGCTCCTTCACAATTGGCACATGCCTGTCGTAAATGTGTGCATCTGCAATCACGTGCACCAGCTCTCCGACTCTCATATCACACACCTGCGCCAGCATATGCATAAGCACCGCATACTGGCATACATTCCAATTGTTCGCTGCAAGCACATCCTGTGAGCGCTGATTTAAGATACCATTTAATGTGAGCCTGTCATCACCCTTTTTCTGTGTCACGTTGAATGTCATGCTGTATGCGCACGGATACAGATTCATCTCATGCAGATCCTGATGCACATATATATTGGTAAGTATTCTTCTTGAAAAAGGTGTATGCTTCAAATCATAGATGACTTTGTCCACCTGATCCATCATGCCTTCCTTATACTGATGCTTTACACCAAGCTGATATCCGTAGGCCTTGCCGATTGAACCATCCTCATCTGCCCACTCATCCCACACATGGCTTTTTAAATCATGGATATTGTTGGATTTCTTCTGCCATATCCAAAGAAGCTCATCCGTTGCACTCTTGATATATGTCTTTCTTAAAGTGATAGCCGGAAACTCCTTTGACAGATCATATCTGTTGACGACACCAAACTTCTTTATTGTATAGGCGCTTGTGCCGTCCTCCCAGTGGGGACGCACCAGCTCTCCCTCAGTGCTTGTGCCATTTTCCAGAATATCCTGACACATCGCTACAAAAACTTTATCTGCATAACTCATATTATCTGCTCCCTAACCATAAGTATTCAACCGATACAATTACCCGTTTACTGTCTATTGTATCTAATTATCAATTTTTTTTCAATATATTCAATGTGCAAATTCAAATGATTTTTTTAGCTTTTTTCTTCATAAATTATTTAAGTTTTTTATTATTCTTTTCGATTAAGGACACAATTTGGACAAATTTATTTAGTATAGTAATACCTGTAAAGGAGATACACCTTTACAAATTCCCTTTTTTAAACATTTTTTCATAAACTAAACTCCTCGAAAAGAAGCCGCTTCCCTCGGCTTCTTTTCACGTTATGGGGGTTTACATTTCAGGCATTTTCCCATATTATGATTAAAGGATTAAAAGGTAGAGTCAGATTACGCGAATGCGTAGCATGCAGTAATCTGATTAATCATAAATGAGGAGATTCACAATCACATGAAATTTTTTCTCGCACCGATGCAAGGGCTGACCGGATATACAGTAAGAAACGCATTCCACCACCATTTTGACTACATAGACAAATACTACACACCGTTCATCCCTGCCGCAAAGCGCATGAATGCCAAGATAAAAAGAGACATAGACCCGGTAAACAACGACGGAATCACTCTCATACCGCAGGCCATGTCTATAGTGGCAGACGAGGTCATCGACCTGCACAGGCAGCTTGTTCCTTACGGATATGATGAGATAAATGTAAATCTCGGCTGTCCGTCAGGCACCGTCGTATCCAAGAAACGAGGCTCCGGCATACTCGCATATCCTGATATGCTGGATAGCTTCCTCGATGAGCTGTATACAAAAGCTGATTTTCCTGTTTCAATAAAAACCCGCGTGGGCTTTAACGATGATGAACTATGGCCCAGGCTTATCGAAATATACAGTAAATATCCGATAAGTGAGCTTACCGTGCACCCGAGAGTCCAGAAGGATTTTTATAAAAATACGCCGCGCATGGATGACTTCGCCCTCGCCATGCAGAAAATAAATCCTGATAAAACCATACTCTGCTACAACGGAGATATCACTGATACTAATAGTTTTAATGCCCTAACCGACTGCTTCCCTGATATTGATGAAATCATGATAGGCCGCGGACTGTTTGCAAATCCTGCTCTTATCGCAGAACTTAAGGGTATAAGCATGGATAAAGCCGAGCTTCGCGAGCGCTTAAGAAACTGGCATGATGAGATTTTATCCGGTTATCTGTCCATCTTTTCCGGTGAAAAGGATGCCATTTTCCGCATGAAGGAAATCTGGGCATATATGCATGGGCTGTTTTCTGACTCTGAAAAGCTCTGGAAGAAAATTAAAAAATGCCAGACGCTTAATGACTATAAGTCAATCGTTCGAATGGCATTTGATGCTTTTTAAAATATAAACACTTTACTTTCTTGCAATTCTGTGAAGCTGTGGCCTTATGGTGATATCTGTCATCACAAGGCCTTCTCTTTGCCCCAAAACATAAAGCACTGCGTCTGCAACCTCATTTGGCTGTATTCTTGCAGCTTCATTTTCATCCACTGTAAAATCAGCATTCCTGTACAGATTGGTATCGGTCATATCAGGCTCTAAATTTACCACACGTACACCGTACTTTCTCGCCTCCTCAAACAGGCTGTGGGAAAAGCTCGTAAGCCCTGCCTTTGTGGCACCATAGGCACAGCCGTGCGGATTCGTCTTTTCAGCAGTGATTGATGAGATATTTATTATTGTTCCTTTGTTTTTCTTTAAATCGCGAAGCAGCAGATTTGTGATAATCATCGGTGCCTCAAGATTTGTCCTCACCATCTGTGATATTTTTACAGGATTAAGCTCCTCATGAAGCGCGTAAAAGCCGACGCCTGCATTGTTTATGAGAAGTGATATGTCATGATTTTTATTAATTTCTTTTATTGTCTTGATGAGCTTTGCGGTATCGGTAATATCGCATACTATACGCTCTATCCCTGCAATATCATCACTTTGATTGAAGCTTCTTCCTATTCCGTAAACCAGCCAGCCATTTGCTGCAAGCTGCCTGCATATAGCTTTTCCGATGCCGGAAGACGCCCCGGTTACAATTGCTTTGTTCATCTGATCGCTCCTTTATACTATGTGATATATATATTGAAAATGTATTGCAATAATATTACTTCCACATAAATATCCTGTCTTTATCCACATATTCGGATACAGCCTGTATCATAAACTCTTCCATATCACTTCGTATGTTTTCCGGATACTGGTAATACCCATTCACATTGTCGTATGGAAAATTCACCACAGCACTACGAGGCATGTCCTTTCGCATTTTCTTCAGATAATCCTGCGATATGCGGAAGCTTCCGATACTCACATCCCACAACTTAGAACCGTCTATCTGTGAAAATACGTCATCAACCAGCCTGCTGTATTCACCTCTCCAGTCCTTGCAGTATATCATCGGATCAAAGCACAGTCGCACTGGAAATCCACTATCCATAGCACATTTTGCTGCCTGAATCCGCTCCATAGGTGCGGACGCAAAATGCTCATACTCTGCTGCACCCCTTTGAGGCGAAACTGTATAGGCAATAATTACCCTGTCACAGGCTTCGTAATTGCACCACAAATCACACCTGCCACTCTTGGTGCGGATTTCAATTGTAAGCTTCTCATGCTTCTTTGTAAAAGCAATCCATTCCCTCACAAAGCCGGTAAGCGACTCTATTGCCACGAGGTCTGCATCATATGACACGCAAAGATATATGCTTTTTTGCGCCAGAAGTGCTTCAAGCTCCGCAAAAATATCCTCCAAATTTACAAACACCACAAGATTACCAGACGGATACATGCCCTTTAAATAACAGTATTCGCAGTCAAATATACAGTTCATCATGCATGAGCAATAGTAGAAATTCTCATTTCCAAAGCTCTGACACACTGGTGCACCTTCATATATGCAGCCGCTTGTATTCTCTGCCAGAATGAGCGCCTTGGCATTGCTTTGAGCAGAAATACTCTGCTTTTTGCGGCAGAAAACATCCTTGTAGTGGTCAATTTCTATGACTGTTGTATTATTCAGCTTTTCTAAAATCTGCTTTGTACGTGGATGCTCGGCCACGCCTTTTTCCACATATACATGTGAAAACATTTTATTGTATTGGCACATTTGACATTTCCTTCTTACAACAATCTCTGTTTCAATTCAAACAGACATTTCTTTCCTTCACGCTTGCTCTCACACGGCAGCAAGCCATTTGTATAGTACTCATCCAGAACAGCTTTATAATCTATACCACTTAGTCTGCAATACTTTATAAGCTGTGCCAGCTGATCTCCCATTACCTTGGAACAGCGCATATCGCTGGTCAGCCTGTCAATATTCCAAGCGGATTTAGTATCATCTGTCGCATTGCCGTCTGCCATATTTTCGCCTTTAGTCTTATCATCTATTGAAGTTTTATTACCACCTACACTTAAAAGTATATCAATATAGCCGCATATTTTGTCTTCCTGCAAAGCAAAAAGCTCTGTGATTTTCGACTGGTCAATTCTCTCACCGGCATCTGAAACAAGCTTTATAAAATGCATACGATGCGGTCCCACGAAAAACGCTGCTGCCTGATAAACGGCGGCTGCCTCCATATCATATACAACCGAATCGCTCCCTTCATTAAGCACCCTTGCGACCGTTACTATCTCACACTCCCTGAAATTTGCTTTCATCAGCATATCGGGGTAAAATGTACGCCCTGTCATCTGCTCAGTAAGCTTGTTTCCCAGAAATATACTGCCCATACAGATATCACTGCTAAAACCAGCGCCACACCCCACATTCAAAATCTCATCATCCTGTGAAATTCCATACGCACCACCGATATTTGAAACCGCTGCCGCCGCATTGATTTCTCCTACGCCTGTTATCACAAGCCTGATACTATCATTTGCAAACACATCAAATCTGACCATTTCAGGGCTTTTTTCCTTTTTTAAGCCATAGTGGTCTATTATATTTTTTGCCTCAGCATAAAAAGCGCTAAATATATAAATCATAGATAATTCCTTCAAATCTTCCCTGCATACATCACCAGGATTTATCTCTCAAGCTCCTTTAAAAGCTTAGTCCTGTTGCTTCCAACCATGAGCTTTTCATTGTAGATATCAAATTTTTCACATTCATTCTCAGCTAAAAAGCTGCTGATTTCCGGTGTGATGGTCAGCTCTGTAACAAAGACAAGCATCTCCTGGCCGTCCGAGAATACATCCTCCACAAAATCAAATGCGTGGTTTAGCTTCTCTCCTGCCGCATCCTCCATCGTTGAAAGCTTCTCAGATTCTTCTGTAAAATCATCCATCACCGTATCAAAATCACCCTTGATATGCCTTAAGACATCCTGTCTGATGTAATATTCCTTTGGCAAAATAAGAGAGCTCTCCTTCAATATCTCCATATTCTTTGAAAACTGCTCCACAGCACTGTTGTACAGCGCATGCTGCTCTTCAGTGCTTCTTTGTGACTTTCTGTATTCCTTCAAAAACTCATACCATAGCTGCACCATTTTCCGCTCTCTGGCCACATCCGAAAAAACAACTGTCAGTCCGCTTAAAAGCAGATTCACCACAGTGATTCTCTCATCGAAATCAGCATCAAACACACGTTTATATACTGACTTTTTCACGTTTCCGGACAATATATCGCTTATACCGTAATCCTCATTGTATTTTCTGTAGATTTCCAGATATGCGTACACATCCTCTGCTATATCAGGATGATGGATAAACTCACCTATTACATCCTCCGTGACTGCAAGTTCTCCCGCCTCGTACACCTTAAGCAGGCTGCTTAAATCCTCCCAGCCTCTTGCCGTGACGAAATTCATACCGTCTACGTCAGTTTCCACCCTGTAAAAATTGTTTGGGTGAAGCTCAAGATAGCTTAAAAGTGCATCATGGATATGCACATCTCTGGCATATTCCTTCCACACCTGATAGTCTGCTTCTATCGATATATATCTGACACGGTCGAGCGTAACCATATCAAAATCGCGCACTGATTTATTGTACTCTGGCGGATTTCCTGCCGCAACAATCACCCAGCCCTTGGGAACAGCCTGATTACCAAATGTCTTGCACTGCAAAAACTGAAGCATCGTAGGCGCAAGTGTCTCGGACACGCAGTTTATCTCATCAATAAAAAGTATGCCCTCCTTAAGCCCTGTTGCTTCCATCTTTTCATAGACGCTGGCTATAATCTCGCTCATCGTGTATTCCGTGACTGAATAGCTCTTTCCGTCATACTCACGCTCCTTTATAAACGGCAGTCCTACCGCTGACTGGCGCGTGTGATGCGTGATGGTATATGCCACAAGACCTATTTTGCACTCTCTTGCAATCTGCTCCATAATCTGTGTCTTGCCTACGCCGGGCGGTCCAATTAAGAGCATCGGTCTCTGCCTGATCTGCGGTATCACGTATTCTCCATGTGCATCCTTTGACAGGTATGCTTTCACTGTATTTTTCACTTCGTTTTTTGCCTGTTTTATATTCATATTGTTTCCTCCAGCTCCACCTGCATCGCCCATGGCGGCACCTCATTACCCTCATATGCACCAACCGACACAAATGCGCACTTGTACGATGGACACTTTGCCGGGAAAATTCCCTTGCCATCAGTAAAATATATAAGTCCGCACATGTTCTTAAGCTCACCCTTATCCAAAAGGTCTCTCACATACGAAAATGCCGGTCTGAAATCTGTGCCTCCGCCTCCTACGAGCGTAAACTTGTTTAAAAGCGGCTTAATCTGCTTTTCATCTGTAATTTCCTCGTCAGTCTTTACGCTGTCATCACACTGTATGATGCGTATTTTATTCCTGACAAAAAAGCTGTCCGACTCTGTGAGAATCGTAAAGGTCTCCTGTAAAAAGTGCTCCACCAGCTCCCCGCTCACAGAATAGCTCGTATCAAGTACAATGACAAAATCCCTTATCTTGTATGTCTCCCTCGTTTCAAGAGGCTCAATGAGCGGCATATTGCCGTAAAGCGAAAGTCCATACGCGTAATACCCCATATCAAAGGAATCATAATCTGCGTGTACCTCCTCACGAAGCACTGCAAACCTGCGCAGAAACTCCTTGTAGCTTCGTCTGCTTCTTTTCGCGGACAGCTCCCTCATCATTACCTGCTCGCCCTCGGATTTGCTGTCCTTTGAATGGCTTTTCTCCATGCGTGTCTGTCTGGATATTTTCTGCCACTGCTTTTTAGCCTCGGATGAGCTTAGTGGCATAGCATTGTCGTTTTTCTCCTCCGGCCAAAGGGCATGGTCATCTGTGTAAAATTCCCGTGCCAGAAGTGCAAGCTCATTTTTATCATTTGTGTTTGCAGTATCATCTATATCCGTGATTTCTTCAGCCTTTATTTCTGCATACTGCTTGTATAGCCATGCGTACAAAGCTCCCGGAGCAATCACTATATGCTCTTTTTTAAGCCTCTCATACGTGGTTTTTCTTATATAGCTTAGGATACGCTTTGTACTTTTCTTTTCCATTGTATCAATCGTATACTCAACCATTATATCACATGCTGTATTCCACAGGAATTCATCCCTCTCACCTTTAGTCCACAGGTGAAAAAACAGACAGTGCAGCACACTGTGCAGATAAGCCCGGTTCAGATACATGCCATTTTTCTTAAATATATCAATCAGCCTGATTGGATTGTAATAAATATATGTGCCATCAGTTGCCATGGAGTAAAGCTGCTCGTTCACCTTTGGGGAAAGAGCCGAGAGCGCCAGCTTCATAAAAGGCATGTCGAGATACAACTCGCACTGTATTTCATCTATTATTTTCTGTGACATTTCCTCCTGCCACTCTGAATCTGTCTGGACATGTTTTTTCATGAAGCTGCCTCCTTTCCCATATACTTCTCCATTTCTCTCACCAATGGTGCGAGTATTATTCTACTGCAATATTTTCAAAATTTATTATACTATAGTAACCTTATTTTCTCAATAAAATGTGACTCACAAACAACATCTTAAAAAGTATATTTAAAAAGTAATCCCGGATAGTTCATGATAAAATCATAAGCTATCCGGGATTATCAATTTATTACACTATACACATTCAATAATTATACTCTCACATTTATCATACCCGAGCTGTGAGCTGTTCAGGCACAACGTATAATTAGCAGCTTTTCCCCATTTCTGATCTGTGTAAAAATTATAATTTGTCATACGCCTTTTATCTATGTCATTTATCATTTTTACTGCATCAGCTTCTGAAATATTATGCAACTTACAGATACGCTGTATTTTTTCCGGCATATCCCCATGGATATACACATTCAATACATCATCCCTGTCTTTCAAAATATAATCAGCATTTCTTCCAATAATCACACATGGCTCTTTTTCTGCCAAATCCAAAATCACTTTTCTCTGTGCCTCATATACCATATCTTCTACTGATTTTCCTGTAATATCACGACCGGTAAATGCATATGCAAAAATCCCTTTCTTTGGGGACAGCTCAGCATTTTCCTTAATATACTCCGGTGCCAGTCCTGACTCTTTTGCAATCTGTCCAATTATTTCCTTGTCATAATATTTAATTCCAAGTTTCTTTGCGACTTCTTCTCCGATAAAACGTCCGCCACTTCCAAACTCTCGGCTTATCGTAATGATTCTTTTTGTCATGGCTTATGCCTCCTTAATTTAAGTTTTCCACTTTATTTTTATTGATTCTCTTTAAAAATAAATATCCTACAATACAAGCAGTCACCTCCGTGATTGGAAATGCCCACCAGATCAGTGAAACTCCAATATGTCCGCCTCTTACAAAAAATGAGAAGATGCCTGCCAAAGGTAATATAATTATAAGCTGTCTGAGCAGTGAAATCACAAGCGATTCCATACCACCATCAAGCGCCTGGTAAATACCCTGATATGCCACATTTATTCCGGCAAAAATAAAGCTGATGGAAATAATTCTCATTGCCCCGATAAAATATTCTCTTGATGCTCCTGCATTGAACAAAGCAGCAAATTCTCCCGGGAAAATTTCTGTAATCGCTACTCCTATGACCATAAGCACAATCGTATAAAGCAATCCATACCTGATGCCATCCTTAATTCTCTTTTTGCTGTGCATTCCATATGAAAAAGCTATAATTGGTGTAATTGCATCCCTTAGTCCGAATGCAAGGAACAATACAAACTGCTGCACCTTATAAAACAAACCATATGCAGTCTGTGCCGAAGGACTAAATTTCAAAATAAGATTCATCACGTAAACCATAATTGACATCAAAGCCTGTGCAATAATAGCCGGAAGTCCAATTGCATAAATTTCCTTGATTATTCCTCCATCAGGCTTCATATACTTTGTATCATGCTCAAATTCCCTGTTCAGCTTCATATGAAACACAAACAGCAGTATTGCAGACACAACCTGACCGATAACAGTTGCATATGCGGCGCCCTTAACTCCCATTTCCGGAACCGGTCCAATACCATAAATCATAATAGGATCAAGAATAATATTTACCACTGCTCCAACTACCTGACCAATTGTAGAATAAAGAGAACGTCCGGTTGCCTGCAGCAGCTTTTCAAATAGTGAAAAGAAAATAATTCCAAATGAAATCACACAGCATATTCTCAAGTAATTTGTTCCCATTGAAATAACTTGAGGATCAACGGTCTGTGATGAAATATAAGCTTTAACTCCAAAAATTCCAAACAACAGGCATACTATATAAATTATTGCACCAAGAAATAAACTGTTTCCTGCAACCTTTGCAGCTTTTTTACTATTTCCCTGACCAAGTGTTCTTGCAAGAAGTGCATTGGTTCCCACTCCTGTTCCAATTCCAACTGCTACCATAAGCATCTGAACCGGAAATACCAGTGTCAGTGCATTAAGTGCTGCCTCACTTCCTGACCTCATATTTCCCACAAAGGCACTGTCTACAATATTGTAAACTGCCTGCAATGCCATAGATAAAATCATCGGTATTCCCATCTGTACCATGAGCTTATTTACCGGCATGTCCTTCATCTTGTTACTTTCTGCCATCTTAACTTATTCCTCCTTTTCTGCATAAAAAAAGTGTGCTCTTATCTCATAAGCTGGACTTACGCTGATAAGCTACACACTTTATAATGCACTATATATTTTAATGATGTGCGACAGCAGGTGCACAAAAAAAGAGCAGCTAAACTGGATTTACGCTAGTCTGCTACTCGTTCATAGGCTATTATATTTTTATTTTTGAAAAAAGTCAAATATTTTTTGAGCGATAATATAGCCTTTGCATTTACACTTAAATTTATAATTCAAACCGCCTCTTCCTGGATACCGACAGATTTTCCTTCTTAAATCTATGCAAAATCACACTGCCCTCACTCCATTCATCCTGTGCTGCAAGTGCAAGCATATCAGTAACAGCCAGGACATCTGCGATAAAATTCTCCTCACCATCTTTAAGCTCCAGAAAACTCTGCAGCAAACCCGAATCCCTTTTTCTTATGATAAGCTCAGACAGCCTTTTTTTATGATTGACAATATACTCCAAAAACTGCTGCCTAGCTTCTTTTGAAAGCTCATACGCATAAATAAGCCTGTAAAAAGCCATATCTAAAAGGTCATCCTCACTCTCCTGCGCAATCGCCTCTGAAAATATTTCATCATACTGCTTCCACACAAACACGCGGTCCATAAAAGCCTGTCTGGCGCGAAAGCCTTCTCCGTTCATGTTCAGCTTAAAAATATGAGCAGGACCAATCTCATCATATGTCTGGTCGTACTCGAAAAAACATGCCTGCGCAATCGCATTTCCATCGCTGTCAGCCCATCTAACCCTCACAAGAGTGCTTATCTGTGAAAGAATCTGCTTAAGACACGACTTATCCTTCGGTGAGCCTCTCATCACAAGCATATAAAGTTTTGTGCAGTTCATGAAAGCGTCACCATCCACATCACATATGCCGGATGGCAGCTCAAGCACAGACAGCCTTGAACAATTGTAAAAGCACAGCCTGCCAATCTTTTGCATTTCGTCCGGCAATATGACCCTCTCGATATAATCATCACACAGCTCCGTCATATCAGGACGCATAATATCATCAATTCCAAGCTCTGTTTTCAAATTTTCAGGCATGCTCTTGAAAGAAAAGCAATACTCCGCAAGCTCCGTCACTCTCATGCCGTCAAGCATATCCGGCACCACACACACCGGATTTTTCCCATACATATGAAGAAGCCTAATGCAATTGTCATTAAGCCTCTCATATACACATATATAATTATCGTTTATTTCAACTTCTATATTTGTCATCGCTATCTTTAATTCTATGTTTTTATTACTATATTGTGTTAATTTTGTGCATTAGATATATCTACGTAAAAATTTATCCAACCTTCAATAATTCATCTATCGTATTCTTAAAATCATAAAACAAATCAATATATTTTTCAACAATTGTATTACAATGTGTCCTTACAACCTCACAATCATAGTCATGTGCAAGTTCATTTCTGACCTTAAGCATATCCATCCACGCATCATCAGAAATCAGCTTTGCCTTAAAGGATTCACGTAACACCTCTCGCGGTGAACCTGTAACAAACCCGGTTATCGAATAATATTGTACCAGAATATCTTTCATTACCTTCCACGATAAATCAAAAGTAATGCTAAATTTAGCACTTGTACCACTCAAAACAAACGAATCGGAAAGGTCTCTCTGCCTGGCCTCAGCTAACACATCTAGTGAATTACAAAAAGATTTAAAACGTCTCTCAAATTTTGCGTCCATACTGTCTGATATCCTCCAATAATAAATCATTCCTGCATGTATCCAAATTCAGTAAATCAACACTGTACAAGGTAGGTAAGTCCTCCACTTCATCAGAAAGCGTATCAAAATCCTTCACTCCCGATACCGCTATATCAATATCACTGCGTTCCAATGCAGTACCTTTAGCTCTTGAACCATATAAAATTACCTTTTGGGCATCATACTGTCTGCAAAGCTCTGCAACCCTGCTTATAACCTCTTCAACCTTCACTAATCTAACCTCATATAAAAATAATCTGTACTACTTATCAGTTAGTTTATCACAATTCCTACATTATTTCCACCACAACGTAAGGGACGCCACCGCGGTAACCGCGGCAGCGCCCCTTACTACATCCACAAACAGTGAAATAGCTAAATCTATTCAAGCAGATTCTTCATACTGTTCACACTGATAAGAATTGTCGATCCATTGTGCAAAAGTGCTGTCGTAGTCGGCGGAAGCACACCTGCCACACCAAGAGCAATGAGCCCTGAGTTAAAACCAACAATCTTTCGATAGTTGCTCTTTATACGTTTCATAAGAGCATTACTTATATATTTAAGAGTTACAATCTGGTAGAGATCGTCAGAGCCCACCGTAATATCGGCAATCTCGCGGGCAATTTCAGCGCCGTCACTGATTGCAATACCGACATTTGCCGCTGAAAGAGCCGGTGAATCATTTATGCCGTCACCAATCATAATGACCTTTCTGCCCTTTACCTTTTCTCTTTCCACAAAGGCAGCCTTGTCCTCAGGTAAAACCTCGGCGTAATATTCATCTACACCTACTTTTTTCGCAATGACAGAAGCTGTACGCTCACTGTCGCCTGTCATCATGACAACCTTTGATATGCCCGCCTTCTTTAATGAAGTAACAACCGCCGCTGCCTCATCACGCAGAGGATCCTCTATACAGATAACTGCCGAAAGCTTACCCTCAATAGCCAGATACAGGTGAGAATAATACAGCGGAAGCGACTCAAACAGTGGCTTCTTTCCTTCAGGAACAACACATTTTTCATCCTCAAAGACGAAATGATAGCTTCCGATAACAGTACGTTTTCCATTGATGGAGGTTGCAATTCCATGAGCCACAATATACTCCACCTTTGTATGCATTTCCTCGTGGAAAAGCCCCTTCTTAGAAGCAGCGTCTACCACTGCCTTTGCCATTGAATGAGGGAAATGCTCCTCCAGACAGGCTGCTACACGAAGCATGTCATCAGATGAATACTCATCATTGAAGTTCACCACATCAACCACAGTCGGATGTGCCTTTGTGAGTGTACCGGTCTTGTCAAAGACGATGGTATCAGCCTCCGCAACAGCCTCAAGGAACTTTCCTCCCTTTACTGTTACATTATAAAGGCTTGCCTCTCTGATAGCAGAAAGCACAGAGATTGGCATAGCAAGCTTGAGTGCACAGCAGAAATCCACCATGAGAATTGACATAGCCTTTGTCACATTTCTTGTCAGAAGATATGTAAGCCCTGTAGCTCCAAGCGTCCACGGCACAAGCTTGTCAGCATAGTGCTCAGCCTTTCCCTCCAGCTCAGATTTAAGCTTTTCGGACTCCTCTATCATAGTAACAATCTGGTCAAAACGGTTGTTTCCTTCAACCTCCTTGACCCTGATAGTAATCTCGCCCTCCTCGACAACAGTGCCTGCAAACACAGTATTGCCGACAGTTCTTTGAACCGGAACCGACTCACCTGTCAGGGAAGCCTGATTGACCATCGCATCGCCATCTAAGACCTCTCCGTCGAATGGTATGACATTTCCCATGTGGACAACAACCTTGTCGCCCTTTTCAATCTTTGAAGACTCAACGAGTATCTCCTGATTCTCAGGTGTCTTGAGCCATACCTTGCTCACATTAAGTGACATGCTTCTGGCTAAATCATCAACAGACTTCTTGTGCGTCCATTCCTCCAAGAGCTCACCTATTCCAAGCAGAAACATAATAGAGCTTGCGGTAGAAAAATCCTTAGTAATAAGAGAAACCGTGATGGCAGTCGCATCAAGCACCGGCACCTCAATTTTTCTCTGTAGCAGACACTTAAGCCCAATTCCAATATACTTTACAGATCGTCCAATAGTAAGCGCTATCCTGATTGGCAAAGGCAGCAGGAGCTTTTTACTGTAATGCCAGACAACACTTCCGATAAGTTTTTCCTGATATGAATTATTAAGCTCTCTTCCTGATGTCTTGATAACAGTCTGTGGCACATTGGCGCTCTCATAATGAAAGTGGCGAAGCAGCTCTATAATCTGCTCTCTGTCTCCTACATACTCAATCACAGCATCAGCAGTCCTGTCATAAACCTTTACAAAGGTAACATTCCTGTGATTGTGAATCACATAAAGCAGAGTGTCTGCCTGCTCATATGTCATGCGGTACTGCTCCATATGAACACGCATACGGCCTCTTGACTCATGCTTAATCGTAAATTTCATATGACCGCCTCTTATCTTCTATGCCTCAGCAGTCTCTGCTGTAACCTCAGCCTGCTCTGCTTCCTGCTCATCAGCCTCAGCACACTCGCATACATCCTCAGATGCATCCGAAACCTTAGCAGCCTCAGCCTTAGCCTCGCGCTCCTCGTTGATGCTCTTAGCCTCAGCAAGAATATCCTCTGCATTCTCCTGAACAGTATTAACAGTCTTCATAACACAATCCTTAGCACGAAGCGCTGCTGCTGTACACTGTGTATAAGCACGCTTAGCATCCTTGCTTGATAAAATCTTGATACCTGCTGTACCAAAAGCAACACCTGCTGCGAATAAACCTGAAGCCTTCCAATTAAATGACATAATGTTTTCCTCCTGTATATTTACAAAAAATCTAATTAAAGTTTACTTACAAGAAACATTATATTTCCCGAAAATACTGTTATTCAAGCCTAATCTCATACAGTTCTTGCTAATTCATGCCCTCAAACGCCCTTATTATGCGTCCTCCCGGACTTATTGATAAAGTTTATCACTTCAATTAATACATACACAAAAGCATAACAACATCGAATGGACTCGAAAAAACGCACAATGTATATTTTCAAGAAGGAAGTTATAAACATCTTTGCAAATATACCATATCTATTAACTGTACACCACACTCATAAATTGGGTGATCATAATTGTCCGTAAAGAAATTCGGAATATTATGAGAACGGACAAATCCGCATTTTTCATAAAATGGTATGGTCAACGGACTGTCACCTGTTCCAACTTGCAAAACAGAATATTCATCTGCATATTTACTGGCAAGAAAATCAATTAGTGCTTTACCTACTTCTTGATTTATTATATATAATATCATTTAAACATTGCAGTTAATTGTTTTGTTCAATATTATCATTTTATGTTGATTTATAGTTATTATGACGCTATAACAAAAAGTAAATATAACTATAGTTAAATTGATACAACGAAAGGCATTTATATGGGAAATTACTACAGCTACAAGCGTATATCAACCGACACTGAACGGCAGAACTTCAACCGACAGATTAAATCGCTTGAGAGATATGCAAAGGACCATGACATAGAATACCTGATAGATTTTACAGAGGAAAAATCCGCCAAAAATTTTACAGACAGACCCCAATTTAAAAAATTGGATAAATTGCTGCAGGGCGGAGACACAGTTGTGTTCAAGGATCTGTATCGTTTTACCAGAGAAGCAGAAAATGGCTATAAGAAATATATGGAATGGCTCGACCGAGGTATCAACATGGTATTTCTTGATAATCCAACGGTAAGCAGCGACTACATTCGACAAATGATGACAACAGCCGAACAGCAGGACATTGTAACCAAAACTGCTATGGAAAGCATTATTAAGCTTCTGATCATAGTGGAGCTGGACCGGGGAGAGAAGCAGCGCCTCTATATATCCCAGTCTATCAAAGATGGCATTGCTGCAAGTAATAAAAGAAGTGGAAGAAAACCGGGCCAGCTTGATAAGATGTCGGATGCTCTCAGAGAGGATATTTTGAAATATTTGTCTGATAGGTCTATTAAACAGGTGGATTTAATGAGGAAATATAATATAAGTAGAAACACATTAAAAAAATATATTGACCATATAAGTACAACTATTTAGATATGCATACTGTAATGAAGAAGGTGTTCACTTGATAATAAAAGAAAAACTATACTCTATTGCTCTGCCAGATATGAATATTTGAAAACTATTTGAGATTTTGGATAAAATCTGTTATAATATTATTGTATATTTATTGGGAGTTGGGGGTTATATCCTTTTTACATTGGAAATTATGAAGGGGGAATTTGACTATGGCAAACGGAAATTCAACAATCATTTTCGTCTCAAACATAGCGGCGTTTTTTCAGCGTGTTAAGTCTTACTTCATACAATTTATAACAAACAAGTTGCCGGAGACAGGGCTCATTGTGCCTTGGCTTCGGCTTTTTGCGTTTATTGGAAAGGTGGTGGTTTAATAGTGAAGTCCTAACCGGTAAACACATCTTTTCCAGTTAAATCTTCCCCGATGTGTCCGCTGTCGGAGAAAGTAAATAGCGGGTAAAAATTATTTTGGAGGAATAAAAATGAAAATGAAAATGAAACTTCTAAGCCTTCTGCTTGCGCTGTGCCTTGCGATGGCGCTTGTTCCAATGTCAGTGTTTGCAGAAGAAACCCTAGCCGACAGTTGGGATGGCACAGCGGATACGAGCTGGTATACGAGTGCGCCCGATGTTTCGGAATACCATATTTTAACGGCTGAACAGCTTGCGGGTTTGGCACAGCTTGTGAATGCCGATCCCGGAACCACAAATTTTGCAGGGAAAACTTTCTATTTGGAAAATGACCTTGATTTATCCGGGCATGAATGGATCTCGATTGGTACGGGTAGAGGCGGAACCCAGCCTAAATACAGCTTCTGCGGTGTATTTGACGGACAGGGTCATGTGATCTCAAATCTCTACTCTCGTGAATCATACGTTGAGGGCGCGGATGAGTCTCATAATTTACTTAGAAACGCTCTGTTCGGCAATGTTTACAACGGCGAAGTTAAAAACCTTGGTGTTGCAGACGCTGAAATCTGGATTGATCCTAAAGATAACAGTGCCGCAGGTAAAGGCATTTTAGTTGACTGGATGGGTAAGTCCAAAATCACCAACTGTTGGACATCCGGCAGTATTTACAGTGGCACCAAAATAGAAAAGAATATTGGCGGTATCGTTGGCGTTACCGAGCATGGCTGCACCATTTCCGGTTGCTATTCAACAGCAACACTTACAGGTAACTTCACAAATTCCGAGGGATATTACACGGAACCGGATCCAGCTGATTGGCCATGCGATACCATTGGCGGTATTGTTGGCGCAAGATTTGACGGCAATTTAACGGTTACGGATTGTTGGTTTGATGGTAAGATTGTTGTCAACTCCATTAAGGCCGCTGTTGGCGGAATCGTTGGGTATACGGATGACCAATTGGGCTCGGGAACTGTCAAGAACTGTATGGTTACGACGACTGACATGGGCGTAGATAAAGATGGAAATACTTGTTGGGTGGCTTATGCCCTCTATGGCACGGTAGAAAATTGCTATTGGCCGAATGACACGAAAGCATATGACCCGTCCCCGCTTGCGTATGTAGGAGGACAAAGCAACGAAGAGCAAGGTACTGCCGTCGCAGACTTTACCTCCGCAGATGTCCTTGCTGGCTTGCGAACCAATGCCGGTGCGGGCGTTGAGTGGGTTGCCGGAATCGGCCATCCAACTTTTGTGTGGGATGACAATAACATTCTCGCTGATTACACAGCTGTTGATGCGGCCATCACAAGTGCAGAGGCTCTTGATAGTAACCTTTATACAAATTATTCTGCGGTAGAAGATTCCATTAATGCTGTTGACCGAGCGAAAAGTAAAGCCCAGCAAACAGAGGTAGATGCAATGGCGAAAGCTATAGAGGATGCGATTGCTGCCCTTCAATACAAGGGAGCAAATTACACCAAAGTAGACGCAGCCATTGCCAAGGCTAAAGCACTGAATAAGGATAACTATAAAGATTTCTCCTCTGTGGAAGCTGCATTGAAGGCCGTTGCTCGTGACAAGAACATTACCGAGCAGAGCGAGGTAGATGCAATGACTAAAGCTATCGAGAATGCTATTGGCACCCTGCAATACAAAGATGCTGACTACACAAAGGTTGACGTAGCCATTGCCAAGGCAAAAGCATTGACCAAGGATGACTATAAGGACTTCTCATCTGTGGAAGCTGTCCTGAAAGCGGTTGTTCGTGGCAAGAACATTACTGAGCAATCAGAAGTGGACAAGATGGCAAAGGCAATCGATGATGAGATAGATGCTCTAGAGAAAAAGCAGGCCAGCACAAAGCCAGGAACATCCAATAAGTGTTCACAGACAGACGATACAAGCAACCTTGCTTTGTGGCTTATCCTGCTGTTTACTAGTGGTGGTGTAACCATCGGTACAACGTTTGTAAGTAGAAAGAAAAAGTATAACAAATAACTGAATATCGCTCCTTTGTTCGTAAGATAGAGCAAGACAAAAGCGTCGTAGCAATACGGCGCTTTATTATTGTATTTATGTTATTTTTTTGAGTTGTCGGTAATTTGTTCGTATATAATAAGATTCAGAAAGAAAGGGAAGCATTTATGAAAACAGTCGGCTAATGTAGTCTTGCACATTTTCGGTATTCTCTCCAACTGAAGATATATTATGACCATCAAATATAATATTTATTAGTAATTCAAAAGATTACATTTTTGATACAAATTCTGCAATTT
>OLYY01000261.1_pt1 | contig 26416 bp, 36 predicted proteins | sample 1673561 | NCBI WGS metagenome assembly OLYY01 (sample SAMEA103958115, study PRJEB25191) | human gut metagenome | biome: human-associated habitat [ENVO:00009003]; feature: intestine environment [ENVO:2100002]; material: feces | place: Germany | collected 2013/2015
ATATTTTTCTGTAAATTAATCTTTTAACTATTTATTAATAATAAATATGAATAAAGAAAAAATCTATATTGTACCAGATGTCCACGGAAGGATATTCTGGAAGAAACTGAAAAGGAAGGCACGGTTCAACAAGATAGTGTTCTTGGGTGATTATCTTGACCCGTATCCTCATGAGTTCGCAACTGATGACGTTGAGAAAGAGCGTAAACGCTCCATTGATAATTTCAAGGAGATTATCGAGTTGAAGAAGAAATATCCAGAGAATGTCACCCTTCTCCTTGGAAACCACGACTGCACATACGCTGTCAGTAAAGAGGTGTGTGACTGCCGTAGAGACAAGGCAAATTTCGAAGTCATCAAAAAGATATTTGAAGATAATATGGAATTGTTTCAAATATGCAAATGTGTTGATGTTGGCGGTACTGTCTATCTATTATCTCACGCAGGAGTGCATTTAAACGCCTTTGGTGAGGTTTTTGAGTACGAGGACGACCCATTTGCCCTTGATAGTCTTTTAAACAGTCTATACGCCACGAGAGACCACTTGTTCTTGAATGAGTATCTACCTACGCTGTCTTTCTACAGGGGAGGTTATAGCATATACGGTTCGGTTGTATGGGCGGACGTGAGGGAATGGCGCTCTGATGAGGACAACGCTCCATTTAAACAAATTTTCGGGCATACACAATTGTCGCAGGACGGTGCCTGTATCAATATCGCTGACAAGTATTACTGCATCGACAGCAGAGAGTGCTTTGAACTTGACAAGGACGGTTTACGACCAGTAAAGTAAACCAATTGCATAACAATAAAAACCGCAGGACTATAAAATCCTACGGTTTTATTTTTTATCTAAAATGAACTATTCACAAATTACTTAACTACCACTACAACTCTACTGTTCAGTGCGTTGCTTGTACCAAAATCTCCGTACACGAGTTCGCATTTAACGCCCTTTCCACTAAGGTAGTCACCTACTGCTTTTGCACGTCGTTCAGAAAGGTCTTTGTTGAGTTGCTGTGGTCCGTCAGGTGATGCACTGCCTCGTACTACTGAAACCTTTTCCGCCTTGATTTTGTCAAGGGTTTCCTTTGCTTTTTCAGTAAGTTCAGATGATGCCTTGTTGAAGAACACCACATATTCACCTGCATCCACATATTCCTTTTGCACAACAGTTTCAACCTTGACGATTTCCTTTGGTTTCTGTGCAAGTTCCTCTCTCTGCTTGTTGATGACATCGTTCAATGCGTCAATGTCGTCTTGTGTATAAGTGTAAGGACAGAGTTTAAATGTCTTGCCGAGACGGTATGTAACACCTACCTCAAGACCATACCACGCGTTACGCGCATCGAAACGTGGTTGACAGTTAGGGTCAGTAAACTCGTTTTGTGAAGGTCGACCGTTTGTGAGGTTGTATGCGATATAAGGTGTCGCGGTCAACGCAAGACGCTTTGTCACATTAAGACGGAAATCAATCGCCACCTTTCCACCAAGGTCGTTCTTGTCATTGTTGTATGGTTCACGAAGTACGCCTTCTTTCGAATATTGTTCGCTTGAACTGTTGTAGAATCCGTGAATCCATCCGAAACCTACTGTAGGGATTACCTCAATAACACGTGGTTCACCATTGTATCCTGCGATAAGGTTGTTAAGGTTCACTTTCACCTGTGGCATAACCGTAACATAGTTGAACCAGTTACCGCTTTGGAACGCACCGTACTGTGAACCGTTTGTAACGCCAAACATACCTTCAACACCGAAACCGACTGATGGTGTAATCCATTTGGTGAGTCCTACACCTACTGTCGCTTGCATTGTGTGTCCAAGATTTTCATAACCGTTGCATTCTGGGTGCACAAGCGCACTTACACCACCCTTGATACCAATTTCTGTGTTATCAAACACATAACTCTTTTCCACTGTCTGTGCTGTCGCACAAATCGCCATAACCATAACGGCGATTGCCATCATAAACTTTTTCATTTCTTGAAACATTAAGTTTAAAAAATTATTAATTACTTTTTCTTGAGTGCAAACTTACGGAAAGTTTCTAAACTCGTTTGCACATAATTTTTGACCCCTCTATCGCTGTTATGACAAAGCAGTCTCCCTCTGTCATATCGTCGTTTGAGTATACCATTACTTCGGTTGAATTGACGATGCCAACATACCTGTCTCCCATTGTTAGTATTACCTCTCCAGACTTTCCGATAAGGTCGTAAGGGTTTTCAAATTCCATGTCTTTCTTGTTAAAATGCCCCTTGATAATCTTTACCATTAGAACACAGATTACCATAAGGATTATTGTCAATATGTAAGGAAGTGCGTTCATGAACCAAATCCTATGCTTTTTCTTCTGGCGTCTCTCCTAAGATTAACTCCTTGGCGTATGGCAGATTCTCTACCATATCAATAAACGCCTGATAGTCCTCTCTTAACTTGTGGTGCTTACGTTGATGATATATGGTCTGTAACTGCTTATAGTTTGTTGAGACCCTAACGAAAAGTTCTGTTCCCATAGGGCAGTTGCTTATTACCATCATGAAAGCGTAATAAATAGCGTCTTTATAGGTTGACGCGTTGAATGTCTCTTTACCAGTGTCAAAGGTGTATCTGTCTGGATGAGTCTCAAGAATCTTGTTATATACCCCAATCCATTTGTTCACCTCGTCAACACTGTTCTGTGACACATACTTGTTACAGCACTTTGAGAAATCCATTTTTGTTATACGGTGCATCAATGAACTGCTTGAAACATAGTCAAACCAGTGATAGCGTTGAAACTGTTTAGTGATGTACTGCGTGTACTTCATATCAAATGATACACGGATTCCAGTCATAAAGTTGTCATGACATTTCACATTCTTGTCACAAGCACTTGCTGAGACGAGTTTCTTTGCCCGTTCAAGACCTTTCTCAAACTCCTCTTGTGAATTGTAGTCAGGTTCTTCTAAGCGCATCGCGTTTCTACATGAGATAATACTCTCCTTTAGGTCATAGACCTTAACATTTGAAAATTCTAACATCGTTTTGAAATTGTTGTAGCAAAGTTACAAAAAAGGAAGGAAACTGTCTCCAGTCTCCTTCCTTCGCTATATGCTATAAAACCGTTATCTCGACTTTGATATTACCCGCCTTCAGGTTTGCAATTGATTTGAACGCTCCGTATGTCAGGTCTATATATCCTTTCGGGAATCCTCCCCTATCTGTTACCGTGACAATTACTGATTTACCGTTTTTCGGGTTCTTCACGAGAAGTCTTGTTCCGAAAGGGTGTGAGTTTGACGCGCAAGTCATATTGTGCATATTGAACACGTCTCCGTTCGCTGTCCTGTGGAAACCCTTGTACTCGTTCCCGTAGAATGTCGCCCTATAGTTAGCGACAGTCCCCTTTTGAACTGGTAAAGGATTAATCCTTCTCGCTTTACGTCTTTTGTTTTTCTTCTTTGTTGCCTTTCTGGCAGTTTTTTGCTTGTGTACCCTTTCTGTCCTGTGTACGACACGTCCTTTTGTGCTTTGCTTATTTTTTGACGCTATCGGCGACACATTCAAGATAAGTGCCACAATCAAAAATAAAATTTGTCTCATTAAATTCTAAGTTTTTCTGTTTGGTGCTTTCGCACTCAATTATTTTTCGTTAACAACGAGTGACAGGCATTGGATAAAATTTTACAGTAAAATAATTTTTTTACTACTTATTGACAGTTTCAGAGACTCCGTGCGAGTTGACCACAAAGTCAATATTGCCGCAAAACTCTGTCAATGTTCGCTTTCCAGTGTAAGACATAGCAGAACGTAAATAATCAGTGAAATTTTCCGCCCATTGACAAATTGTCCCTGTAACAGGCACTGTCACAGATTTACCTTCTGCCGTCTTGAACTTCACGGCGTCTGGGTTTATTGCCTTCTGTGCCTCTTTGGTTGACATTCCGTGGTAGGTCTTAGTAAGGTACTCTGCATTAGTCCTTATCCACTCACGCTTATCCTCTTCTTCAAAAGGGTACTTCCCAAGATATTTCACCATTTCCTCGTTGTTGATGAAACTCTCCCACTTTTTAGGAATAACCGTCAAACCGTTGATTTTTGCCGCCGACTCAAACAGTCCAGCGAACAATCCTCCAATCATCACATAATCCGCACCCAACCCCAATGCCTTTATCGCGTCTGAATAATTTTTAATGCCTCCGTCAGCGATGACTTTGGTCTTAAAACCAGTGTTAGACTTCTTGATTTTGTTAATCTCGTCTAACAGTGACGCGACTGGGTAATGAACGGCGCAATTGCTCGTTGTCAGACAACTGCTTCCGCTACCGATTGAGCATCTCACATAGTCGATTCCCGCTTCGCAATACGCTTTGTAAGTGTCTGGGTTCGCTATGTTTCCCGCCATTATACATAATGAGGTTCCGTATTTATTTTTCGCCTGTCTCGACAGACTTAGGATACACTCCATATGCCCGTTTGCGACATCAATAAGTGCCTTGTAGCACTCATCTACAGGTAATGCATTCTTCCCAAGAAACAAGTCCTCGAACTCACTTAAGGATAATGCAGTCCAGTGTTTGTATTCAAGGTATTCCTGCCTTATATTAAAAGGTATGTTTCTTGGTATAATAGGCATTATCCTGTTGTCAATCCATTCCTCTACATTTCCTATCCCTACAACACTGTCCATAGGTGCAGTGAAAATCGGAAGAAAATAACCCTCGTTAACATACGGGTTGCACTCCTGTCTTGACGAGATATCGGTTGTTACTGACGGGATAATTGAAACGTCCTTGTAACTGTATTTCGTCTTATTGTCATAAATCATAATAGTTTAAGTTAAAAACATCATTACAAGGATACCAAAAAAAACTAAATAAAGTCGAATGCGTTGAACTTCTTTGTCATCTTCGCCATATTCTCCTTGTTGTGGCGTTTAGCGTATAACCACGGGAATATGCGCTCAAATATTGAGCATTTCTGCATTGACGACACGAACTGGTCAAATTCCAACTCGTATCCGTTCTCGTCTTTGAACTCATACACCTTCTCCCAGGTCTTCTTGTAGTTTCCGCCGACAAAGGTGAAGTCCTTGTACTCCCTCTCAAGGGATTTGCACAGCATTCTGAACATCGACTTGTCGAAATCGTGGTATCCTCTACGTGTGCTTTCGAGGATAATCCTAACATAGATGTGCTTTCCACCAAGATATTTCTTCAACAAGTCCATGTAATAGTAAAGGTCGTCGTCATATTTACAATACTTGTCATACTGCAATAGGCGATTACGACCGTCGTCATATGAGAGTATTGACGAGAATTTATCGCTCGTCTTCTCTTTCGCTGGATTGTACCTTATAAGTCCGTGCTTGAATATCCAATGGTAGTTCTTGTTCAGACTAACACGGAGGTCAATCATACCAACACCAGATTTCAACTGGTTGATGATGTCCTTCTTCTGACACCTCGCAATCCAGTTTAGCGGTTTCAACCACCAGTTCTTCAATGGAAGATAGGTCATACTGTTATGGCTGCAAATAATCATATTCTCCATAATAATAAATAGTTACCATAACTTAAAAAACAGGAAAACCTTCAGAATTAATTGATAATCTGAAGGTTATGAATTACGTTATTTTGTTCCTGTATGTCCCCATCCACCTTTTCGCTCTGTCTCGTCAAGTTTCTCAACCTCTTCCCATTCTATAGTCTCTACCTTATTGAGTATGAACTGTGCGATTCGCTCCCCGTTCTCGATTGAAACTGGTTCAAGTCCGAGATTGATGACTGCCACGCCTATCTCGTTTCGGTAGTCAGCGTCAATTGTCGCTGGGGTGTTACATAGTGAGAGTCCTTTCTTGATAGCGAGTCCGCTTCTTGGTCGTATTTGAATCTCATGACCTTCTGGTATCGCGGTGAAAATGCCCGTAGGTATAAGTGCCCTTGTACCTGGGTCGATTGTGAGGATTCGCGTCTTGAAATCAAAATTGCTGGAACCGTACACTTTAATCGGGTTCTTTGGGTCTACTCTGCTGAAATCCGCTCTAACATCCATACCTGCCGACATCTTTGTCTCATATGCTGGCAACTTGTTTTGTGACTTGTTGATTACTGGTACTCTCATAAAAAAAATTATTTGTTTTTAAACTGTTGTAAAGGTACAAAAAAAAACGTCACTCAATTTCAAGTGGCGGTTACACCTAAATAATACTAAAGATTTTGTTGTGTGCGATTTTAAGAAAGGCAGAAAAAAAGGCATTACGGTCTTTCAGTCTTGACCGTAATGCCTAAAAAAACAGGAAACTATCTAATATTTGAAACATCATTAGAATGGTAAGTCATTCTCGTCAATTTGTGAAAATGACTTACTTGGTTGTGGAGCAGGTTGTGCCTGATACTGTTGTGGAGCAGGTTGCGCTTGATACTGTTGTGGAGCAGGTTGCGCTTGATACTGTTGTGGTGCAGGTTGTGCCTGTGGTGCTTGATTTTGATGTTGTGCGGAAGGTTGTGCATAACCACTTTGTTGAGGTTGTGGTTTAGCACCCATACCCATATTGAAATCATCGTTCTGCTTCGAGTATTGTTCTGCCACAGTTGATGTTGCACCAGTAGTGCTTTGTGCGTTAGGATTGCCACTTGAAACAAATTCAATCTTATCAGTCAATATGATAAGGCGAAGGTATGCCTTTTGTTGACCAGTCTTATCCTGATAGATATTTGCCTCTGGGTCAAGTTCTCCTACCACTACAACCTGTGTACCCTTGCGAAGGTATTGTGTGAGTTTAGTGATATGTTGTTCTTGAAACGAAAGAACTTCGTACCAAGTTGTTTTTACTTCGTTGTTTCGTTTTGAATTCACGGCGACAGAAAAGTTGAGATACTGACGGCCGTTTTGTGTTGTGCGTACTTCTGCTTGCTTGCCTAGGTTGCCGATAATTGTAATGCTCTGCATATATCTTTAAATTTAAAAAGTTAAAAAATTATGTTTCTTTTTTTGATTACGGTGCAAAGGTATATATTTTTTTTCTTTCCACCAAATTTTTTCACTCATATCTTGTGCATTCAAACACAGTCAATAGGGTAGTACCGCTTAACGGTTTTATAAACCTGTCATAAAACGAGGAAACCCATTCAATTTGTGGTGTTGACTCTTCCATTTCAACCCATCCAGTCTCTTTGCTTAAGAAGGCATATCCCCAGAACGCTGTATTACATGTAACATATGTGTCCTTGTCCTTGTAGTATTGGAAATAGTTGACACGATTTTTCATGTTTTCGTAAATCCTCTTCTCTTCCTCGTTCTCTGGTTTAGAACCCTCCATCACCATTTCCCACGCGCGTTTATACACGTCTTGGTTATTAAGGTGTATCTTGGAGAAATCGATATCGGATTTAAATTCCTGCCATGTCTCTCTTCCGTATTTGGAGACAAGTGGCATAGAGAAATTTTTTCCAATCTCGCAACCTACAAACTTTCCGTTCTTGTTTTCCCTGCTGATAGCGTTCCCGTCCTTATCAATCTCCATACCATCTGTAAGGTCAGCGAAGAATTCGTTTGGTGACTGGTTCTGCAACTCCTCAATCTCAATTTCAATGAGTTCGTCATCATGAAACTGTTCCCTGTACCCTGGAGACTTAAGCATATCTATATAGGTGTCACGCAGTTTTTCAGCGTCCTCCAATCTGTAAACGACATAAGCGTCTTCCTTTTTGTTGATGTCATACTCCTTCACCATCTCCTCTGGATTGTCACCTGCCACAATTAAGGTGAAGTGCTTTACGCTTTTAGGTCTATATTGTTTTTCCTCCATCACCAGTTAACTATTACCGCGCTCCAGAAGAACGCCATTAACGCCATAAGGCATAACTTTAGCATTGTCGCCTTTCTCTCCATCTCGTCCTGTGCCTTGTTTTTGTAGGGGTTCAATTTGCTCTGGACATATTCAACAAAGCAAATATTCAAGAACAGAAACGTACTTAACAAACTGATTACCAAATAAAAATACATCATTTTAAAGTTCTTTTTGCAAATGTACAAAATATTTATCAAAAAGATGTTTTCATGGCGAAAAGGTATAAGAGTGACGGTACATTCTATTACACCTACTACAAGAAGAAGCGTGGTCGTAAGAAAAAACGTGGAAGGAAGAAGATTGTGGTTAAACCAGAACCACGCTACAAGAAGTGGGATTATAAGATACTTCTGTGCAGCGGGAAGAAACAGATTAAGTACATAGGTATCTACCACGACCTTGAAGAGGTAGAGATTATCAAGGAGAAGATAAAGGTGATGAACAATGATGTCAGATTCCCTGTCCAATACCTGAATTCACACGAGATTAAACCGTCACAACTTGAATACATCATACTGAAACGCAAGACTGAAACAGACGGCGATGTCAACAAGATTCAGAACGAGTACGGCAAGTTCACTGACCATACAACCACATCAGATGACTGGGTGATTGTAGACAAGATGGAGTGTCGAAAGGAAGAGTCTTTCTGGGTGTACGGTAAACACCCTAAAAAGGACAGAAAGGAATACGGATGGATTGTTGAGAACCTCATAGATGACAGAATATCGTCTTCTGACATTGTACAAGTATTTCTGTACAACAACAAGGTAGTGTTCAAGTATGACAATGACTTTGAATTCCTAATATGCAAGAATGTGTCTGATGCTATAAGGATGTACAATATGATTGAGGAGGAGTACAAACAGAATAGGTCTGTATGTATGACTGGTATGGTAAAAGGGCACACTGACAGAGCGAACGAGGTTGTCAAAATGATACAGGAGAAGACTGGATGGGAACTGTACAAGATTTACAGGACATCGACACGCTCTTGAGATTTTATTGAAAACGAACTATTTATTAAGAAGGATATTTTTTACAATGAAAATTTTAATTGATAACGGACACGGTGTTAACACACCAGGCAAACGCTCCCCTAAAGGTGGCGATAAAGGTATGCTCTACGAATGGAAATGGGCAAGGGAAATTGCGAAACCAGTGGTTGAGAAACTCAAGGAAAAGGGTTACGACGCTGAACTTATTGTGACAGAGGATATCGACATATCACTCGGCGAACGATGCAGACGTGTAAACAAGTGGTGCGACAAACTTGGTTCTAAAAACTGCCTGTTTGTTAGCGTACACGCTAACGCATCTGGAAACTGCGTGAAATGGGAAGAACCGAACGGGTGGTGTGAGTTCGTGTACACAAAGGCGTCTTCACGCTCAAAGCAACTCGGACAATGTTTATATGCTGAAGCAGAAAAAAGAGGACTGAAAGGTAATAGGAGTGTGCCTGATGAGAAATACTGGACCGCAAATTTCTATGTGCTTAAACACACACAGTGTACAGCGGTACTAACAGAAAACCTTTTTTACGACAACAAGAAGGACTATGAGTACATGATGTCAGACAATGGTAAGGCAGAAATAGTTGACATACACGTTGAAGGAATTATCAACTACATCAAGAAACAACAAGCATAAAAAAACATAGGAGAAAGTGAATTTAAAACCACTTTCTCCTTTTTTTTTCTTTCCGTCTTTTAAAACTTTCTTCTCAAAAAGACATTCAGTGCTGATGGCGGAATAGTCTGTTTTGTGTAAAAACCATACTCATACCTTGGGTCTTTGTAGAAATCAATATCATCTGGAATATCATTTGTACTGACAGATAATAAAGTGTAATCTCCGTCGTTTGACGGACTCTTGTTCACATTAGACAATTGCTCTCCGAGTATGAGCAGGTCGTCCATTGTCACATTGCCGCCTATGAAATGAACTCGTGGACTGTAAGAGAAATGTGCGTTTTGACTTTTCGGAACCAGTCCTTCTCGTTCAATTGACGGCATATTTCCTGTAGGTGTCCAGTGAAATAATAATTTTGAATTACGCGCCAATTCATTGTCCGTGTTTTGAAACATCGGGTCAAATGATACTATTTTACATTCTCTGCCATAGACTAACATAACAGGAGACTCGCAAGATTTTGACCATCCGCATGCTTGCATTTCCTTGGTGATAATGTCAATGTTGTTATTGTTGTCAACTAACATCATTATCAATTGAACGCCATTGCCTGATGTTTTCTCTTTGACCTGCCAAGGTTGAATCTGCAAGTTCTTGTAGAGTTCACGCCTTACATCCTCAACACTCATTGACACGCCAGGTTCCTCAAAAATAATATCACCATCTTCACCAATGAACAGTTTGTTTCCAAAACCGTTCACTCTTACCAAAACAGCATAATTGACGTCAATGTCATCAATGTCAGTTTTGGTTAACTTATCAACATCGAAATAGTCAGTAACCTTTATGTTTTTTTGTTTTTCGGACTTTTTTGCCTCGTTGAGCATTGTCCGAATTTCTTTTATTTCGTCTTCAAATTTCATATTAATAAATATTTTTTTCTTAACTAATAATCAAAGTTAATAAAAAAACTCCACAGGCACAAATTGTCAGTGGAGTTCTAAAGTTTTACTTTAAACAAACCTATTGCTTGTTGTTTGATTTCTCCTCGTTGATTGACATAATCTCAAGGAGTGCGATTTCGTGTGCATTCACAATTTCAGCACCATAGTTCTGGTACATACCTCGTGGAATGTTCAGTTCTGGTTTTGTGATAACCAGTTTGTCTTTCTCAAGGTCGTATGAGATTTGGCTCACAAGACTCTCGATAAGCAGTTTTTGCATCGAGATTTCAAGTCTGTCAAACACGTCCTCGAACAAGGCGATAGCGACAACATCGTCACCGTTTGTGAAGAGTTTCAACAGGTCGTTACCCTTGATAACCTCACCGAACACACCCTTGCTCTTGTTGAGTCGAATTGGTTCTACTCTTACGCCAATTGACTCAAGATTAGTCTTTGCAACCGCTTCTTCCACTAACTGCTTCAAGTCTTCTGAAAGGTCTTTACTGTATTTTGCCATCTTATCTGTTATTTTTTCTTTGTGATTATTGTATCAATCATACCGTTCTCAATCGACTCCTCTGATGAGTACCACTTGTCAAGTTTACACAGTTCAGCGATTTCCTCATATGTCTTCCCTGAATTCTCTGACAGGATACGATAGAGTGTCTCCTTGCATTTAACCATTTCACCCGCCTCGACTTCAAGGTCTTTCGCACGAATAGGTCCGATGACGGTGCTTGGTTCATGAATCATAATCTTGCTGTGCTTCAACGCTGTTCTCTTTCCTTTCTCTCCAGATGTCAGAAGCACCGCACCCATTGATGCCGCAATACCGATACAGGTTGTCACAACAGGGCAGTTGACGTAGTTCATTACATCATAGATGCTTAAACCGTCGTACACACTGCCACCAGGTGAGTTGATGTACATTGTTACAGGTCTATCAGCGTCCTGCATTTCAAGATACAGGAGTTGTGAGTTAACTATATTTGCCACATCGTTGTCAATGGATGAACCGAGGAAAAGGATACGGTCCATAAACAGTCTACTGAACACGCTGATGGATGTGGCGTTCAATCTACGCTCCTCTACGATAGTAGGTTCAATATACGTGTTATTTACTGATTTAGTGTAATCGTCAAACACGGACGATGATACACCGTGGTCTCTTGCAAAGAGTTTGAAATCGTTTGATTGTTTAATCATCTGTTTCTTTTGTTAAGTTAAACACTTGTGGTTAAAATTTTAAAAACCTAACCAAATATATATTTTTTTACTTTTTACCTGCTTCATAAAACTCTTTGAGCAGTCTCTTCTGCTTGTCATTGAGTTTGTTTGGGATAACATATTCCACGGTCAGGAATAGTGAATGCGCTGGTGTCATGCCTTTACCTGCAATTCTGAAGATTGTCTCGTTTGAAGTGCCTTCTGGTATTGTCACTTTAATCTTCTTACCGTCAATCGCAGTGATAGTTTTCTCGCAACCGCATAATGCCTCATAAAGGTTTAGTGGAAGTTTCATGACAAGGTTCAATCCTTCAAGTTTGAAGTTCTTATCCTCTTCCTTTTGCAGTATTACATACAAATCCCCATTAACACCACCTTTGACGCTGTTTCCAAGACCTTTTAGATTCACACTATCGTAGGTGCAGATGTCTGGTCTCAATGTGATTTCGGTCGTGGCGTCCTCCTTCTCGAAACCGCTACCGTTACAATGTTTACACGGGTTAGCGATAGATTGTCCTGTTCCTCCACAGTAAGGACAAGTTGTCTCTTGGACAAACATCATCATTCCGTTCGTCCTCTGTGTTCTAAATCGTCCAGTGCCATGACAATGTTGACAAGTATGCACTTTTCCGTCTTCTGAACCTGTTCCGTGGCAATGTTTGCACTCTACATCCTTTTGGTAGTGTACAGTAATAGTCTTACCGTCGTAGAAATCCTTTAAAGAAACTTTTACGGTTGTCTGGATATTTGTCCCAACAGGTGTTCTTTGTTGCCTTTTGAATGGATTGAAATCATCAAACGGGTCATAATCACCAAACCCATTAAAATTCCCAAAACCATTCAACTGCATATCATATTCCTGTCTCTTCTGTTTGTCTGACAAGGTATTATATGCCTCTGAAATCTCTTGGAATTTCTTTTCGGCATCCTTCTTCTCCTGGTCGCTTTTGTTTTGTTGACGGTCTGGGTGGTATTTCTTGCTCAATTTCTTAAACACCTTGTTTAATTCCTTCTCGTCAACATCCTGCTTTACGCCTAATATTTCATAATAGTTCATAACTAAATGTGATTGAAATTATATCGTGAAAAAAATTAAATATTGTCTGGATGTACCATTTTCTTGTATTGGCGTTTGAAGATGTATTCACCGTGTGCGATAATGTTTGACTTGTCTCCCATTACCCATACATATAATTCTGTCATATCTGGAATATCTCCATGAACACCGTTAACGTCCTTGTACACGAGGTCTTTGTTCTTGACTGTATTTGTTGTGTACCTTCCTTCTGTGGTCTGGAAATCATAACCCAACGCGAACGGTTGAATGTCTGTCGTTGTCAAGAACCAGTACTCGTAGTCGCCTAAATAGTCAATTTCAACGCAACCACTTGTTTCTACGTCATTGTTGTATGTTATAGTGATTACATCTCCTGTCGCCTCGTTTTTTGGCGCATTGCCAAGTTGTTGCGTAGGTTTTCGTTTCGCTACATAAGCGAAAATGAACGGTATCGCTATCAGTAGTAATAATCCAATTATATAGTATATCATGTCTTTTATTTTTAAACTCTATGCAAATATACGAAAAGAACCTGACATTAACAACATCAGGTTCTTAAGGTTTGTAAAAATTACGGTTCGTCTACTCAATTTCAATGTTTCGAAGTACAGACGTGTTGCACAAATCCTTCAAGACAGTAACAACTACCTCGCCAGTTTCCTTGTCGCGCTTAGCACGTAGTGTGTCTTTAACACAGAGGTTGGGATAACTGACTGTGTCACTTGGACAATCATCTCCATAGACAATAATCAAGCGCTCACCGTCGTCCTTTAGTTCTTTGACGCATTTGCACAAACGCATTTCAAACTTTGTCTCATTTACCTCGTTCCATTGTGGTGCTTGAGTGAAGTCGCGTTTACATTTCTTATTGCGAAGACCTTTGCAAATGTCTTTCTTCTCCTGCTGCTCTTTATTGATTGTGATGTATTGATTTCCGTTAGCGTCTGTATGCAAGGCCAGGGAATCAATGACTGTACCTTCTGGAAATGCAACTGTGAATGTTCTTGCGGTGTTGAAAACATAGTCGCTCCCTTTCTCACATTCACTTATTGTGACGAAAAGTTTGTCAAACATCACCTTGTATTTCACATTACCTTCGCCTAAATCGAGTTTATAAGTATATGGGCGTTCTTTCCATTTAGGTATAAGATAAGGTGGTCTTGCTATCACCACACCATTTTCGTATTCACTCGTAAGTTTAATATCATTATTGATGATACTTTCGTCGTTTATCTTACTGATTTCGTTTTCGTCGCAAGTGCATTTGGTTTTATCGCAATTCCTATTACACTCGCATTTAGCAACATTTTCTTTGTCTTTGTCAAGAATGTTGATGTTTCTACCTTCTTTCTTGGTGTCTTTCTTATCTTCAATTGATTCGTAGTCGTCAACGAATGTATATTCATCTATGCAATCGGTAAGTACGTCAACCAATTCACTCAAGACATCATTTGTAATCGGAAACGGTTTGATAAAATTAAAACAGTGACCGTGTTTAGTGTGATATTTACTCATTGTTTAAAATATTTGTTTCTTTAAATTCTTCTTTGAAATTAGCATTTTCTATGCCAAATAGACTATTTTGTTATTTTTGTGTCTTTCTGTTTCAAACCATAGTCAAGCATCTTACAGTACTCCTCTAACGGTATCTTTTGGAATGTACCGTTAGGCAACAACCATATGATACGTCTTGCGACAACATGTAACCCTACTTTCTCAAGACACATTTGGTATGCGGTCAATTGGAGTTTATAGATACTCAATGGCATATCCAGAAGTTCATCGAACGGAGAAAGTAGTTTTTTGAGTTTGAAATTCTTATACAAGTCTTTATTAGTCTTATAGTCAAATACCATAAGTCCCTCATTATTAGAGACTTTTCCATCAATAGCGGGGTCGTAATAGAATAAAATGTCAAATGTGCCGCTGTAGGCATATTCGTCCTTGATGTTGAATACCTTGTTCTCTGCTGCGATAGGCACTATTGACTTCGGCAACGCTTCCCAAAACTCGACCACAGCAACCTCCTTCGGGTCATCTGACGATATGAAATAGTCGTTACCGTTCTCGTTAATGTGCAACCTGTCCTTATATCCGTCAAGAATCCTGTCATATTGTCTTGTCATAAAGTAAAAACAGGACTCTCCGAACTCATGAACATTTGTTCCGTGACTACAGGCATCATCGGAAATCTTCTTCCACGCCTCCAGTATCATCTCTGGTGTCATCTGGTAGTATTTTGATGTAAAATCGTCGAAATGCCTTTCAGAGCATTCATATGCCATTGTCTCGCTGTCAAAATGCTCTTGGAACATATGCGTGACGTTTGATACGCACATCAACTCCCTGTCTCCAAGGAAATACTGGTGTGACTCCTCTATGAACCTCAATCCTTGAAATTCATTTGTTATCTTGTCCCGAATCCTCTGGTATTTCTCCAGATTCCAGATTCCGTCCCATTTCCCGTTGTATAGTTTTTTCTCTTGCATTTTTTCTCTCCGCGAATTTCTCCCTTATTAACCTGCTTTGTAGTTTCTCCTCGATTACATCACCGTGACACGGTTCTGGAGCGCAATAACATTCCAAATATATAGTTTCTCCTGATTTATACAGATTGTACAGGGCATCCACTGCGTCGTGGAAATCCTTGTTCGTTTTGTACTGCTCGTCAAAATACTCCGAGTATTTCTTGATAGCGGTCTCCCTGTCTGGTACAACATATTTCGCCTTTGTCTTACGCTCCTTTATGTGTGTATATGGGTTTGACAGGATATACGGTCTGTATATTGGCACGTTCAGGTCATTGACGTGTATCTCCTTCATTCGGTTGTAAACTTTTATTGGCATAGCAACTATTTATTGTAAAGTTAATTGTTTTTTAATATGAATGCAAAAACTCAAAAGTTACTTGAAAACTATTTCTATAATACTATAAAATCTTCATTGAACGAAGATTCAAGTTCTGATACCAAAAAAAACAAGAACAAACGTAGACAGGTTCTTGACTGGTTGAGGCAAAACTCAAAGAACAAACAGTCATACCGTCTTAACCACGCTCAAGTTATGCGTGACTTGTGGCACCCTGAAAAGGACGAGGAGGACGCTAAGCGCAGTCTCTTCTCCCGTAAACTCCGTGAGGAACCTAACAAGGATGGTAGTGTTGAACGATTCACTGACGAAGAGGTTAACTCGCTGTTTAATATCATGAGTAACTACATGTATTAAACGTTTAACAATTCTTTTTCCATTGGTGAACATCTTTCTTGAAAGGTGTTCATTTTTTTTACGCCACCTGTTTGATGTTCTCTCTAAGATAGGATAAAATCTGTTTCTCAAGTACATTGACATCAGAAGGTTCCATATTGTACATTTCAGCGATTTCAATTGGAGTGTAAGCACGTTGATATCCGATTCCGTAAAGTCGTTTGATGATATCCTGCTCCTTTTTCTTGTCCTTCAGATAAGACAACGCCTTTTTGATTTTCTCGATAGCGTACTCCTTCGATACACGTTCCTCATATGAGTTTGTGACGGCAGTTATTGTGTTGTACGCTTTCATGTCCTCAATCATCTTGTCGTCGTCTCCTACGACATCTGATATTGAGCACATCTTCATACCTTGCACATCCGTCTTATTTATTTGGATATTGTATTTCTCTGTAATGATTTCATACACCTCTTCATCAGTAGGATAATACCCGTTCTCTGCATAGAACTGTCTTCTTACCTCGTCTGGTTTCCTTCCAACCTTCTGGTTGTTTGTCTTGCGCACGAGGTTTCTACTCTCAAGAAAAGCGTTCATAGCGCGTCTGATGTACCATACGGCGTATGTGATGAACTTGAAACCCTTAGTGCTATCGAAAGTCCTAATTGCCTCAATCATACCGATATTACCCTCACTAACATAGTCGCAAACCTCGCTCTCGTCTTTAGCGTATCTCTTTGCAATTGAGAATACGAAGCGTTGATTTCTCATGACGATTTCATTCACAGCGCTCTCGTCCCCGTGCTTATAACGCTGAAAAAGTTCCTCCTCCTCTTCTGGAGTAGGAACCTTGTATTTTCGGATATCGTTCAAATATCCTCCGACTGTCTCTGAACTTTGTGAAAAATACTTAACTGCGTAATTTTTAATATTCATTATATGGATAAATTTTATTTTAGTGACAGCAAAGTTAATCAAAAATTTCAAATTGGCAAAATCATTGTACCTTTTTCCTCAAAATTTCCAATTCACAGGTATTTTCATCTATATCCCTTACCCTTGTCCACAGTCCTGACTTAATTCTGTACTGGTAGACTCCAGGTGTTAGTCCACCCCTGTTCAAGTATTGGTGGATAAGTCGCTCCAAATCTTCTATGTTTTCCGTGATGATACTCGCAAGGGCGTGGAAATAGTTCTCCGCATCTGTGTCAAATGTCGCACCAAGAGGGTTCTCAATTGTTGACTTGTCCACGTGTTCTTCGTACATTCCGAGAATAATCGCTATATCATCAAACAGGAAATTGCCTCCGAACAGACTGTTGATGTCCAGTCCGTAGTTCATTATATGGACATCGGAGTTCACATTAGGCAATTCTCCAAAATTCAACATTGACATCAATGTCAGCAAATCATCTGTAAGTTCAATCTCTTTCTTTTTTGCCATTTTCCTTGACTTTTATTTTAACTTTTGTCTTATCTTTCTTCGGTATATGGACATAGTTCTCTGGCATCTCGTTGTATATGCCGTTCACCCTCATCCAGTCCAGTCTGCTTCTCTCCCTTATATAGGTCTGGTTGTCTATCTCCTTGTCTTTCTTACGTCTCCTCAACTCCGCTATCTTCCTATACACCTCAAGTCCAAAATTCCTTGGTATATACTGGTAGACATCACAGTCTGCTTCACTATCCTCAAGCACTTTCAGTATTTCGTTGTTCTCGTTTCCGTATATGAGGGGAAAGACTATTTTTTTTCTGTCCTTGAAATGGTTGAAAATCCTTTTTAGGCACTCAGTCAGGTACTCTATGTTGACTATGGAGTCGCAATGGTTGTTCTGTCTCTGGTTTAGACAATACGCAAGACAGAATGTAATACCCTTTTCCTCACACACAATAACCGTGCCATATTTCCTCTTGTCACAGTATCCTGTCGTTAAGTCAGCGTCAACCGTCTTTTGGAAATTGATGCTAATCTCATGTGTGAAACCAGTTCCGAATGAGTTAGCGATAGACAACGGAACTATTACGGTGTCATAATTGAATATGTCATCAATTAGGTTTCTGTCCTTGATTATCCGCATCTACATAAAATTTGAATTTAACTCCGCCTACTACAGCGATAATCTCGTTTGACTCCAGTTGTGGAACCTCGTCACTCTTGTCGTCAATGTTAGATGACTGGTACAGTCTCCTGTTGATGTCATTCAAGTCATCGTGGTCTTTAACCTTGATGTTGATAGAGATATTATCCCCGTCAAGTCTCATCGCCGTCATCCACGCGGCGATTTCGTCCATATCGTTTATGTTGTAAACCTTAAACATTGAAAAGTCTTTTTATCAGTCGTTTAAACCATTTATCCTTTTTCTCTTCTTTTGCGGACTTTATCTTAAGCAAGTCTGAAATCATACTCAACCCTCCTCCCTCAATCAAGTCGCGTGCGTACTTGTTTCTCGCCTTGTCTCCGTTAGACTCGTTCTTAGAGCGGTCGTCTATTAACTCGCTCATAAGGTTGTTCTCAAGCATATTCATTGTCGTAGGTTATTGTGTCCTCGTCATCATCTTCGTTGTCGTCAAAAATAGGAGTGCTCTTGTCAATGAAATCATCTATGTTCCATATCAACCTACAAATTCCTCCAGTTATGCAAGCGTCCATAATTGCCGCTAACCACCACAAACCAGTACCGTGCAGTATCATATTACCTGGACTGATTAACACTTGATTTACTATAAACCAGTTGAACAATGAGAAAACCCATCCAACATTCGATGGAAAGCAGAACATACATTTTAATAGGTAACTCCACGTAGGACCCATCTTTTCCGCAATTCCTCGTATACGGTAAAATATTCTAAACGGACCGAGGGAGTTAGTGAACATAACACTCAATCCATACGCAAAAAATATGTAGCAAAATAATATAAACCAAGACATTGTTAATGAAACTTAAAAAAAATTATCCTCAAATCTCTTTGTTGTCAATCAAGTCAAGCACTTCGTTTAAGACTCTATTTTTGCCTTCTGCTGCGTCTTCTTCCTCTATGCTTGATAGTTTATCATTTTTAACATTATCGTCCGTTACAGGCGAAATTTGGGGTGTTTCATTTGTTTTACTTGGCGTTTTACCAACTGTTTTCTTGTCTTCTTCCTTTTGTTTCTTCACACTCTTCTTTTTCGCCTTCTTACTTTTGAACGACATTGTCAATGTCTTTAACACGTTGATGTCGTCCTCGTTCGTGAACATCTCCTTGAGGTCGTTCAATGCCTTCTCGAACAGTTTGCTCTTCTCCTCAATTGCCTTGTTGATGGTCACGGTGTACTCAACAGCGTCAAACACTGCATCTGTGCCGTTGTTTATTGTCGTAAAGAAATAAAAGCAGTTTGGGGTACTGTCCTTTGTCACCTCGACTCCGTACATTTCCTTAATTGTGTCCTTGTCTGGTACAATCCACTGGTTCGGGAAATTAACGAGAGCGTAGATAACACCCTCTGCAATATTACATGACTTGAAATAGTCACCTATCTTTTCAATTCTGTTCTTTAAATCCATTCATGAAAAACTTTTAATCTTCACTAAATTTACAAAAAAAGATGCACAACCGTAAACTTTTGGTTATGCATCTTTGGATATATATATATATTGTAGGTGCTTTGTTGCCTGTTTTATTTTCCTGCGTTGCGCCCGTCTAATAGTGGTGCGATACGACTTGCGTAATGGTACAATATCGCACTCAAGTCTTTCTTGTAATACTTGTCTCCCTTAAGGAATGACACACCCAGGAAACCTATTTCGTTGTCCTCTCCATACAATGTGGCGATTGCAAGGTATTCTGTTCCGTTCGCTATGAACTTGTACGCGAGTTTGCTGTCGTATTTTGAGATATCGTTAATGCTACCTCCCCAGTAACCCATCTTGTATATCTTCCCTAAAATAGGGTATCTTTCAACTGTGAACTCGATATAGTCCTCTCTTACTGACGGCACACTATCTCTTACCTCTTCGTATGTCAACGCTCCGTAGTTAAATGACAGTCCAGATGCGTTTGATTTTCCGTTGTGCAGTTCGACGATAAAGCATCTTGCACCACCAGTCTCAAGTTGAAGTGACTTCAGGAGTTGCGACACTTTCGGACTTGACTCCATCCTGTAGTTGAACGATTCCGTGTGCTTGTTCGCCTCGTATTCGCTATATTTTTCGAATATCACCTCTGGGTTATACGCAAGGTAACTCGCGTATGACATGAAAACCATCAGTATGCTAACGCATATAATCTTTATGTACCCGTATTTCTCAACAAATTTTATTACACCCTCAATGAGTTTCAATGGTACGCCGTTTCCTTCTTTCTTTGCCATTTCGTTTATGGTTTTTACCTCGCATTATTCTTATGTCGAGAAAAATCCATCATCTCATTGAAACTCTTTCCCTCGTTTATTTTCTCTTTCTGGTTCATCCTTCCGAACACGTCTGAAGAAGAGTAACCCATGAGTTCGCTAATCCTGTCAATCTGTTTCTGCTCCTCTATCTTGTTGGTCTTCTTGGTGACATATGTCTCCATAAGACCAGACTTCTTGCTGTATGAGCATTCAACAACATATTCCGTATCGTCGGTGTCCTTCATGTAAATTACCTGTCCGTCTCTCTTGTATTCCTCTGGAACCCTTGAGAGTACCTGTGACTCGTTCATGAACTTTGTGTGCTTGAACTTTAGTCGCTTTGGAGCAAGTTTCTTTTCACACAGACTATTCTTGTCAAACGCCTCGTCTGGCATCATACGCGCCTGTAGACCGCTTTTGGCACGCTCTTTACGATACTTTTGTATCTGCTTCTCCGAATCCTCGATTGATTTGAGAATTTCCTTGTTGCCGTCAAATTCAGCGTTACGCTCATTTCTGTTCTTTTCCTCAAGTTCGGAGTTGTAACCCTTCACCTGTGCCCTTACCCTGTCCTTGTACTGCTTGGACGGTTCTGATACTGGGTTAAGTCCGAGAAGTGTCCTGTTGAAGTCCTTGAAACCCTTGTCAGTCTTAGGTTTCTTGTCAGTAAGACCACCGTCGTAGTCTTTCACTTTTTTTGTGGTTTCCTTGTAGAACTTGTCACTATTTCTCTTGTTATCTGCCTCAACACTCGCTCCCAATTTTGGTTTGAACTCGTTTTGACTTTCCCTGATAATCTTTTTTAGTTCTTCTACTTTGTAAGTGTACTGTGCCATTTGTCTTTGGAATATGGTTGTTAAACTGTTTCCCTGTTAACAGAGAAACAAAAAATGATTATTGCCTTACTTGATTCTCGATACCGTGATTTTACCTTTCGGTCTCTTGTAGGCAGGGTCGTTCTTCTTTAACGCCAGTCCGTTTGCGGTATAGTCCCCAAGTGCGCCTACTGTGAATGTGGTGGACTCCTCGTCAATAAGGTCGGTATCGCCAGCGTTAACTGCGTTGATTGTCTCCATAATCATATTGAACTGCGACTCTGTCATATATAGTGTTTTCCTCTTTATTGGTTTCTTGTTGATAGGTGCTGTGTATTGACCGCTTGACTGAGCATTTGTCGCTCCAGAGACATCACCGCCACCAGAACCGCCCGTACAACCTCCACAGTCGCACTCATCAATCTTCTTGAAATACTTGTTGTACATTCTGTCTATCTTGTCGTTAAAGTTTCTCTTGTCGCTTAATCTGTAACTTATCTGGTACTGCGGTGTGTCATAATCCGAATTGGACTTGTCGAGTATGTTTGACCTCTTTTCTATAATACCGCTCTGTATCAAATCGTTCACTAACTTCTTTTTCGAGATGTTGTTGTCCTTGAACAGTTTAGGCACATCTGTGGAATACGGTTTCTTCAACAGACCGCTTATAAACGCCCTGATACTGCTCATGAAAGCATATTTAGTAACCTCACCGCTCATTTGTTGCTTAAAGTGTTGAATATGCTGTTATGTTGCCACAGTACCCTGAACATGTCCTTGATGATGTCTTTGACTATAACCCTGAAATGCTTGTCAAGGTCTTTGTCCTTCTTCACCAAGTCAACCACGTCGCTTTTCTTCAGTTCCTCTGTGATTAAGTTCGCTATTTGTCTGTCTACGCGATTTGCCATCTCGTCTTATTTACAATAAATAGTTTGAAGTAGGAAAAAAGAAAGGTAACATCCTCACTGGTTGTTACCTAACATAAAACCTTTACTGTTATCACTTGTTTTCCTTTTTCAGTTTGTCAAGAAGGTCTCCAGCAGTCAACCACTCCTCCTTCCAGTTGTCATAGAAACCCTTGAGTTTCTTCAGAGTGTCAAGCACGTTCGCTGTGAGCGCGAGTCCGTCAACAAAAACATATGGAGAATCCGTGACATCGTTGAGACTGAACTGGAACTTCATTCCTGAAAGTGTAGGGATTGAACCAGAAAACACGAGGTTCCCGTCTTTAGGAAAGAAAACAAGAGGGTTGCTTGTGGCATTCTCGCTGTCCTCTTTGGAGAATTTCGCTCCAGGGTTTACTGTAGACCTGAATGCGTCAATCTGCTTCTGGAGCACGTTGTCACCGAACTTGATGTCATTGGTGATAGCGATTGCCTTTGATGCCTTGTCTCTGTCATCATCCTCTGTCAATAGTCTCCCTTTAGGCACGCCATTCTCGTTCAACGTCCTAATGTTGTTCATCATTGACTTGTAAAAATCGTAATCACTCATAAACACTCAAAATTTAGTTGTACCAACTGTCACTTACACCGCTGCTATAGATGGTGCGTTTGATGACAGGTTTAACATCTTCCTCTTTCTTGGTATCCACTGGTTCTGGTTTCACCTCTTCCTCTACCTTCTTTTCTGGTTCGGTTTCGGTGATTTCAGCGTCTTGCTTTTTCACCTGCTCTTCTTGAACATCTGTTTCTTTAGTCTCTTCGCTCTTGATATCGGTTTCATTGTTTTCCGATGTGATAACAACCTCTTGTTCTGACTTTTTAGGTTGTTCCTCTTTCTTTGTTATTTTCTTTGCCATAATTTAAAACTTTGAAAAAGTGACATCACAATTGATGTCTTAAAATTTTGGATTTCCCTCCTAATCCAGTCCGCTTCCAAATGCGGTTTTATTATAAATAGTTTGTTGATTTAAATCAAAAGTAAACATTGTCGTTGACAAGTGCCTTGGTTCTCATTTTCCTTATTGTCTTTCTTATAACCTTCCTCACACACTCGCTTGAGACTTTGAATTTGCGTGAAATCTCTACATTGGTCAAGGGTTTGTCAAGACCAATACCGAAGTGCATCTTGACCATATCAATCTCCCTTTTCTTGAGACCTTTGAACAGTTCATTGACGTGACTTGCATCATAACGCTCCTCGTCAATAAGGATTATGGTTGAAGACTTGTTATTGATAACATCCTCATCATCAATATTGTCACTTGCCTCGCTGGGTGTATAGTAGTTTTGAGGAAGACACTCCTCCTTTCTCTTGCCGAATCTATCTATAGCGTCCTGCACTGCCTTGACTATCCACCATCGCGAGTAGAGCACGAATTTCACGTCGAACTCAAGTTTAAACTTGTCTATTGACTTTATAAGTCCGTCATTCGCCTCGGAAAGCAAATCCCAGTATGATAATCCGTATCCCTTGTACTGATACGCTATTTTCGCCGCATAACGCAAGTTCGCTGTTATTATCTTGTTTCGCGCGTTCAGGTCGTTCTCCTGCCTGTATCTCCTGAAAAGGATTTTCTCCTCCTCTTTTGAGAGTGGTTGTATATCCTTCAAGTCGTCTAAGTATTGTTTAACACCATCTTCAATCGGTTCATTATTAAAGTTGAACATTACTTGAACTCAATATGTGAAATGTTATTCTCCTTCTTGATTACAATGAAAGAACTATGCCAATCCGCTATCTGCTTCAAGTGCGAGATTTGGAGGATAGAGTCGTAATCCTTTACAATCTTGTCGTACAGGTTCTTCACGTTCTCGTAGTTCTCGTCAGATACTCCACCGAGAATCTCATCAAAGACGACAAACGATGGTTTACTGAACGATGATATCCTACTCAATACACTGCGTAAGGCGAGAGACGCAACAGTCTGCTCAAAACCAGAACCAGACGCGAGATTCCTCTTTGAACCGTCATGGACTAAATAGAAGGCGACATCGTTCCTATCGTCAATGGCGACCTCGACATCAAAGTCGCACACATTGTCAAGCATTCTGCTCAACTCTCCGTTGATAAGTGGAAGCGCGTTACGCAAAACCATCTTTGAAATGCCGTTTTTACCTATCATTTCAAGGTAAATCTTCCAGTTTCTGACAAGAATCTCCTCGTTTGCTATCGTGTCAAGAATCAATGACCATTTCTTGTTGTCCTCGTCACGTTTTGTCACATCCTGTCTGCATGCGATAATCAATTCCTTCTTCTCGTCCATACAGCGTTGTTTTGTCTTTATTGATTCGTTAACAAGGTTCATTGAGATTTCGATAGAGTTGTTCTTCTCAATAGCAGATTTATTGTCCTCTATATCCTTAAGCAGACGCTTGTTCTCTTTGTATCTCGCAGTCAAGTTCTCCAGTGACACGATGGTCTTATCAATAATCAATTGCAGTTGAAGACGCTCGTTATACACCTTTCTCTTCTCTGCGAGTTCAAGCAATTGCTTGTCAATATTCGCGATAATCTCATTACCGTGTTGAATACGGTTTGTCAATGTCTCAATCTCTGACATGTTACGGTTAATTGCCTCTGTGTTGTCAACACCCTGTAACTTAGCACCGCATGTAGGACAGAACTCACCGCTTTTCAATGTGTTGATATCTTTCTGTAATTGAGATACTTTATGCTGCATCGTACTGATAGACACAGCGTATTTCTCGTGCTTGTTGTTAAGGTCGACATACTCCTCCTCGTTAAACTCAACACCACCGATTTCAGCAAGGCGCTTTTCATGAGATTCTTTCTCCGCACGCTTTATCTTACCTTCGTTTGTGATACGGTTGATTGTCTCCTCTACGGTATGCACGTCAACCTTTAACAGATTCTCGTCAATCTGTGTCTTGCTCTGCAATAAAGTGTCTCGCTGTTGAAGCAGTCCGTCAAGTTCCTTTTGAAATTCATTGTATTGAACCCCTGACTTCTTGATACACTCTAAACTTGAGAGAATCTCTTTCTTGTTCTCTTCGATAATAGCGTTAAGTTCATCCTTAGAGTACATATTCATCTTCAATGAAGGAACTATCTCCTTGTTGAACGTCTCTCTCGCTATCTTGTCCTTTTCTTCCAGTGGTAACAGTCCAATCCATCTTGCCATAAGGCGTCCACGCTCTGTGTCCTTTAATGATATAAGACCTTTCAAGTTGTCAGCGTCAACGCAAATCATAAGGTCGAAATCTCTCTCATTACCGATTGACTCCTTGATGATTTTATTAGTCTCAGTCGTTGACATTCCGTTTTCGCTATCATCGTCCTCAAGAGCGATATATGTGTCATTCACTACCTTGTAATAAGAGACCTTCTGTGATACCTTGCTTTTCTCTGTACGTTTCTTTAACGCTGGTCTTGTCACTGTCCTCTTGATTACATAGTCTTGTCCATCAATATTTATGCAACCTTCTACATTCACCTCTGTACATTCTGGAAGATAAGAGTTGAATACTTTTGACAATGTCCAGTCAGACTCTCTCGATGTTACCTTACCGAAAAGCAAAAACCTGAACAGGTCAAGACAGAATGATGTCTTACCGCCTTGGTTCGCAGGTTCAGATGTCAACAACGTCAAACCTTTAATCTTGGTGAAATCAAAGAAATTGTCACTGCCATATGACATGAAATTGCTCCACTTAATCCACTTGATAGTGTATCTCTTGTTCGAAGTATACTGTTCATAGTCAATCTTGTTGTTAATTGACTCGTCGATAGAGAGGATTGTGTCAAAGTCATAATCCTTTATTTCTTTCAAGTCAATGAATTCCTTGAACAGTTTCTGCTGAAATGCTGGGTCTTGAATATTCGTAATCACCTCATTAGTGAAAGGAGATTCATTACCATTCTCGTCTTTCTTAATGAAAACTGGTTCAACACTTACCCTGTCCTTGTCAATGGCGTACTTTTCCGCCACCTTGGAAATAATATCATTCTTCGCCTCAACTGAATAGTCAATAGGGAGGACTTTCCATTTAACTACAACCTTGCCTTTCTTGCCTATCTCTACTTTTCGATTCATTACTTCAACTTCCGTTTACTTGGTTTAACAATCTGACAGTCGTCATCAACTTTGAGCGTTTGTCCACTCTCTCGTATCGAGTCTTGATGATTTTCTTCATGTAAATCAATAGTTGACAAACTGTCATTTTTTTTATCTTCGGCAAAGATACTGTTTTTTCTTGAAATGCAAGGTCTTTCTCCATATCGCTCTATAACGAAACTCCGTCTTAACAGCGTATTAATAAACTCTTTTATATCTAAACTGTTTACATTACAGTAGTCTTGAATATCGTTAAATAAAGAATTTTCGATAATATTATTCATGATTTGAAATTAATAATAA
>OLYY01000267.1_pt1 | contig 26182 bp, 19 predicted proteins | sample 1673561 | NCBI WGS metagenome assembly OLYY01 (sample SAMEA103958115, study PRJEB25191) | human gut metagenome | biome: human-associated habitat [ENVO:00009003]; feature: intestine environment [ENVO:2100002]; material: feces | place: Germany | collected 2013/2015
CCGCGCCCGCCGGCACGCCGTCCGCCTCACCAGCGGCACGCCCGCTCTGCCAGTGCGGCGGCTTTCTAAGGGTGTCGCCGTTGCGTCTCTGTGCTGTCCCAGTCCGTTTCCCCAACCGTCTCATAATCATTAGTTGGGGCTCCACCCTTTGATGTTCAGTCGCTTACGGAATGCTGCTAGTCAAATCTGACTGGCAGCATTTTGCTGTTTCCTGTCTTTCACACGTTTACTGATCACGCCTGAATTAACTTTGTATCCACGTTTACATACACGTTTCCTTACGTGCAGCCTCTCTGTCTTACTATCAACTCTATAGGCTATGTACGCTTGCCGATGTATATAAATTGCATGCAAATTGTTCACTCTTAAATAATTGTATCTATGTTGAAAATCTCTAAGGACGGAGTCTCCGTCATAGCTGTTCAATATGAGAGGGCAAGGTTTGCGAATCCCTTGCCGCTCACTTCGGCAGCCCGAACAGGTTAGATCATCCTTGATTCCGGAGCCAGATTGAGGGTGAATAATCTCAAAACTCCAAGTTCGACCGTCTCCTCCATGGAAGATAGTGCGCGAGCTTATTTGGTTATTTGGCGCGGATTTGTTTGGTTATTTGGCGCGCTTCTTTGGGTTTGTTGAAAAGGTTCCTGCTGCCATGTGCCACGAAAACACCGATTGAAATGCCACGAAAACACCGATTGAAATACCACGAAAACACCGATTGCTTTGTGCTTTTACGTTAATTTTCATAACTTTGGCAAATAAATGAAAATTTATTATGGAATATCTCAAGAGAATCGCTGATCGTATATTGCAAGACAACCTTGAAGCCTCGGGCGCGGTGCTTGTTGAGGGGCCGAAATGGTGCGGAAAAACCACGACATGCAGCCAAATTGCTAACAGCTCCATTAGTTTGCAGGATGTTGACATGAGGGATGAATATCTGGCGACGGCGGCTTCCAAGCCATCGCTTCTTCTGATGGGCGACACTCCACGTTTGATTGACGAATGGCAGGACGCACCAGTGATCTGGGATGCGGTACGAACAGTATGCGATAAAAGAGGTGGTGTCCCGGGACAGTTCATCCTTACTGGCTCCAATAGGGTGGAAAAAGAAGAGACCAGACATTCGGGAACAGGCAGGATCGCAAAGATGAAAATGCTCCCTATGAGTTTATGGGAGTCAAAGGAGTCGACAGGACAGGTCTCTGTCGGTGAACTGTTTAATGACCCGGAATATGATATTGACGGTAGAACTTCAAAACTGTCTGTCGAGGAATTGATTCTTGCGGCGTGCCGTGGTGGATGGCCAGCATCGCTTCTTCCTGCAAAAAACAAGGCCCGGTTGCTTGTTGCCAAGAATTATATGAAAAGTGTCTGCTCGGAGGATATTTCCAGAATAGATGGAGTTCAGCGTGACGAGAAGACTGCCGCGATGATAATGCGTTCATACGCCCGTAACATCTCAACGATTGTCAAAAAGACATCAATGCTTTCGGATGTCACTTCTTCCGGTGAGGTAAGCTGCTCTTCGGACACGTTTGATGATTATGTCAAGGCTTTGGAAAAATTGTTTGTCATTCAGGATATAGGTGCATGGTGTCCGGCGATAAGGAGTAAATCAAACATCAGAAGTACCCCTAAAAGATCGTTCTGTGATCCGTCTGTCGCGGTCGCCGCTTTGGGGTTGTCTCCGGATATCTTGATGACACAATTGAAGACATTTGGGTTCCTGTTCGAGCAGATGTGCATACGTGATCTTCGGATTTACACGATGGATCAAGATAGCCACCTTTCGTATTACCGGGACAGGTACGGACTTGAAGCGGATGTCGTGTTGCATCTTTCGGACGGACGCTATGCCTTGATTGAGTGCAAACTCGGCAGCCGCGAGATTGAGGCCGGTGCGGCACATCTGCTTGAACTTAAGCGGCTGATAAAAACACACAACGAATCTGAGATGCAGAACCCGCTGAGAGAGCCGGATCTGCTTATGATCATCACAGGTGGCCAAATGGCGTACACAAGGCCTGATGGGGTCAAGATTGTTCCTATTGGGTGCTTGAAGGACTGAGCGTCCGCTGTAATTATATTAATAGGTATATATCTTTAAGCCCTTACGGCCGCTGAGGGCGGCAGAAGCATCCTGCATCCCGACCATAACGACTGCTTTCCCCTGCTTTCGCATGCAAAGTGCATGTCGGAGGCGGGGTTTTGCTTATGAATATGTCCGTTCCGGAAGCTTGTGACGTGGATTCCCGTGAGAAATGGGATGTCACTCTTAGTAATAAATACTTTTTTTGAGCCTTTTTTTGCGATTTCTTGCAGAAAAATCTTGCTTATGAAAAATTAAACCCATATATTTGTCGTTGTGTTATGGAGTACCCCCTTGTGGGGGCCGCAAAACATATTTATTACTAAGAGGAACAACGTTTAACTTTTTTTATTAACATTTATCCTTTATGAACAAATTTTTTAGATTGGTTTCGATGTTCGCCATTGCTGGCGTAACATTCGCGTACACAAGTTGTACGGACTACTCTGAGGATATCAACAAGGTTGACGGCCGTGTTGACAATCTGCAGAGCCAGTTCGACGCTTTCAAGAGTGCGACGGACGAGTCTATCAAGAAGATCGACGGCTTGATTGCCGACCTTCAGAAGACCGTCGCCACGCTTGAGACAAAGGAGGACCACAAGAAGGATGTTGATGCTCTCAACGAACTTATTGATGGTCTTAAGTCTGACGCCACGGCTTTGGCCCAAAGGGTTGACGCCATTGAGAATGATCTTCCTAACTACGTTAAGAAGACGGATTTCGATGAGACCCTTAACGGTTATGTGAAGGTTGGTGAGTTCAACACGAAGATTGGTGAGATCACTGGCCGTCTTGATGCTATCGAGGGCAAGCTTAATCCTCTTGCCGCCAAGTATGACTCTGAACTTAAGATCTCTGAGATCATAAGCAAGATTGATGCTGTAAAGGCCACCGCTGATGACGCAAGCCAGAAAGTAGGTGTCCTCCGCACAGACGTAGATGTCCTTCAGAAGGCTCTTAAGGGTTACACGTCAGAGGGTGCCGTCAGCGCCAAGTTCGATGCTATTGACGAGGAGGTTGCCAAGAAGCTCAACATCGCTGATTTCAAGGCTAAGTTTGACGAGTATTTCCAGGGCGAGTTTGATAAGGCTTTCAAGGAGGCCATCAGGATTTCCTGCGCGAAGGATGGTGAAGTTGACAAAGCCATCTATGCTGCTCTCAATCCTGCTGTAGAGGCTCTTGAAACCAAGATCTCTAATCTCAACGAAAGAATCGACGCTGTCCTCGGCATCATCGCCGACCGTCTCAGCAGCATCGCCTTGGTTCCTCAGTACTACTATGACGGAGTTCCTGCGATTCTTTTCGAGACCATCGCCTACAATCCGCTTGCTGACGACAAGGAGAACGAGAAGGCTGTTGCACCAAAGTACAGAGGCGATCAGAACAGTAGGTTGGTGAATCAGTTCAAGAAGTACACCTCTGCCGAGTCTGTGGCCAAGTTCCGTCTGAACCCAAGGACAGTAGGCGTTGACTGCGCTGACTTCTCCCTTGTTGGAGACAAGGCTGACTATGTATTCACAAGGGCTGCTGCCCCTGCCGCTCCTGTCAGCATTGTCGGAACTCCTTCCTATGACCCTAAGACCGGTTACGCCACGTTCAAGGTTAAGAAGAACGAGAATATCAACACTGACGAGAACGAAGACAAGAATCTTGATATCGTAGCCCTTAAGGCTGTCCTCAAGAAGGGTCTTACCGATGCCGAGAAGGAGGCTGATGCAAAGCCTGAGGTTTACTCTGAGTTCGTTCATGTAAATGAGATCGCTTACACTGCCGATGAACTCGCTATCTCTGACAAGGCTAAACTTGCCGGCAAGAAGGCTGATCACGAGTACGCCAAGACCTTTACCGAGGCGACTAAGAATGCTTATGTTTACATGATGCCTTACGATGCTCCGTTTGATCTTAAGGCTCTTGTGGCAACCTGCATCAACTCCGAAATCTTTACTCGTGGCCTTGAAAACGTTATTGACCACGCCAATCTTGATCTTGAAAAGTATGGTCTTCACTATGAGTTCTCCGTGGCGAAGTCTAAGTATGACGTGACAAGTGCCGGTACGACGACTAACCAGCAGACCGTCATCAAGTGCGTTGACCGTTTGGGTGGTATTTTCAAGGTGATGGATGCTAATGGTGTAGAGTACAACCAGGAGGCCATCGGTCGTACCCCAATCGTAAGAGTTGACCTCATGCACGGTGAGAACATCGTTACCCGCGCCTTCATCAAACTCGTTATCTCTGTCAAGAAGGCTTCCGATAACATCAGCATTATGGACAACCAGAAGGAATTTGTTGTCAAGTGTCCTGATACTAAGGAGACCATGAAGTACGATGTTGAAAAACTCCGTAAGGATCTTTATCGTGTACTCAACATTTCTCACGTAGACTTCTGGAATCTGTATGATGTTGAGAAGGCTTATGTTAAGAAGAATGGTAAGGATCTTGCGGCCTTCCCTGTTCCTACGCTTGTTGACGGTATCGCGGATGACGGAAAGGCTACCAAGGAAGTTTACTGGGAGTTCACACACGGCCAGGTTGGAAAGATCGGTCAGGGTGCCAAGGTTGAGGGTTATCTCGTTCTTAAGAACAAACTTGATCTTTACTCGAAGTATCCTACCACAGTTACATTCAAGTTCACCGCTGACTTCAGACTTCCTATGGTTGGTAAGGAGATCAAGGTAACGGCTGACATCAAGGATATATTCTGGGAGACGAGTGGTGATAACAGTGTCCTTAAGGCAAATGTGAACGTTCCTGCGAGCGAGACTGATAAGGCTACGAACTGCTACTTCTTGACTCCTATCGCCGAGCAGCCATGGACTAAGCTAAGTGTTACCGGACTTCCTTGCGACGAGACACCTATGTTCAGAATCGCCAAGGTTTACAAGGACGGTAATGAATTCAAGGCTCCAGTTGCCGGTATCTCTCTGATAACCCCTGCATTTGGAGAGCTGTGCATCACTCTTGACAAGAGCAATGATGACATCAAGAAGGCTCTTAACAGCGAGCATGGTCTTCAGGCTTTGATCGAGTGGTATGCTGTCGGCAAGAGTGGTGGTGATGAGTATGTTCTCCATACATTCATGGTTGACTTCATCCGTCCTGTTAACCTTAATTTCCCTGATGATATTCACGTGAAGGATGCCAAGACCGGCGGTGACGAGATCACATACGGCTTTGCAGGTCTCCTTACGGATTGGAGAGGCGAGACTATCCTTCCTCCAACTCCTATTGAGATCCACGAGGAGGGCTACCATTGGGTTAAGGCTTGCTCACCTGCTGACCATGCCGTTGTATTCCCTGGTTACCAGAAGGTTGTAAAGGAAGGTCACTACGAGTTCGAGTTCGAGGATAAGGAGGTTGTCATTCCTACGTCTACCGCTTACCATAAGGCTTCAATTAAGCTTTACGATAACGCCGACCTTCAGGGATGGTACGCTAGACATGGGGATCAAGATCGCGCCTTTGAATGGGTAGGAGTATTTCCAAAGTTAGTATGGCGTCCTGCTGGAACATGGGTAGAGAAAACAACTGTTGTCGGCTATGGTCGTTCGGAGGCCGAGGCTCTTGAGAATGCAAAGGTTGAGGCTAACAAGTTGAGCCCTCGTTATCTTGAGAATGTCGAGACGAGAGGTTGGAAGTCTGACGCCCCTGTTACGGAGGTTCTTAATTCAGGTACAGTGACAGTCACATTCAAGACGATCAAGAATGTAACGTATGTTCCTGCTGTTACCGAGACCGTTGAGCCGAAGATCGAATACTCTCCTTGCAATCCGAAACCGGGTCCTTCAAGTGATGTCTATACCGAAGGTCAGAGGATAGGTTGCTGGCAGTGGCAGAAGTGGGCTACCGTAACCCCAGGCATGACTCCTGGCAGGTTCTGGGACTTCTACGGTGTGTTCAAACCGGCTGATGATGTAGTTCTTGATCTCACGAAGGTTACGACTGACCTCCCTGACGGCAAGCTTCCTTCAAAAGCAACCCTCACTCAGAAGCCTGGCTACAAGCTCTTCTATGATAATGTCCTGAGTCCTATTCAGTACACATATCACATCTACATTCCTGCCTCTATCGAGTACGGATGGGGTGTTCTGAATCAGACTCTCGTCATCACGGTAGATCCTTACAACAAATAGTACGGTTTATTAGTACTGTAACCCAATAATCAGGGAGGGAAGCAACTTGCTTCCCTCCCTTTTTAAATTCGCTCACAGGGCCTTTTAAAATTCGCTCACAGGGCCTGTCGGAGGTCATTGAGCCACTTAATGTGGAGCCTGCCGAAGTTCTTTGTGGGCCGGCTATGCCAACCAATTGACTAGGTACACGTCACCTACCGGAATGTCTAACCCGTGGATTATCATTGGGCATAATGCCACGGATTGATTTGGTGCGAGCTGCAGAATGCTGCCAGTCAATTTGGAAGGACAGCTTTTGCAAACATGTTCATTAATTAAGGTAATTATATACGAGTTGACTACTCTTACACATTACGTCTGTTCCCATTGAAGTTTGATCGCATTTCGCTGTCCGTTCCTGTCAGTCGCAACATCCGGCAAGCGCTCCGAGCATGGTTGCCTTTTCAAAGGACTAATGTATTGCCATTTTGTAAAATAGCGGCATACGATCACGCTTCTACGCCATAGTGAGACACGGTAGTATGCCGCCTATGGTTTCCAGATCGGTAGGCGGCATATCCGCGGGCATCTCGTCGCACTTAGGGCGTGTTAGCGTGCCGCCATATTCACAAAATGCTGGTGTCGCCAACTCGTAATAGTTCAGTACGGTTTGTGTACTATCCAACGGATAGCGTTTCAGGTGCGTAAGGTTTCACGCACCTGGAAGTCGGGAACACCAACAGGATGCCCTGTACCGGGGACGACGACTCTTAGGTGCGTGAATATCTCCGCACCTGGGACACAAACTCGCTGACTGTCAAACGAATGTCATTCCAGGTGCGTATGGTTTTACACACCTTGGAAGTCCGGAATACCACACCCGGGGCAACGTTCCTAGTAAGATTAAGTTAGTCAACTACTATATAGTTCCCTTAATTGTTTGTTACGAGTCGCGCTTGCTTTATTCAGCCTTGACGATGATCCCTTTGAGTCTCAGGATGGTTGGTTTCACGCGCGAAGACATATAGACTGTGATGCTTTTGTCCATGATCATCGCCCCGGAGTCGTTGGCGAACGTGACCTTGATCTCTCCGGTCTCGCCTGGTTTCAGAGGCTTTTTCGACCATTCTGTTGTCATGCAGCCACACGATGTTGCCACCGTGTGGATGAATATCGGAATGTCGGTCTCGTTCTTATATATAAAGGTGCAGGTCTTCGGTCCGCTGGCCTCGGAAAACGTCCCGAAATCGTGGACGGTCTTAGGGAACGTCAACTCCTTGTACTTCTGCCGCTGTGGCGCGGCAGTCTCCTGAGCCATGATATTCATTGAATATGCCGGAAGGATGGCTGCGGTGGCGAGCATCGCTCTCAATATGGATGAAGTGAGTCTTTTAGATGTGCTTTTCATTTGTTTCTCATGCTTTGGTCCGCAGTCATTTTATTCATGGCACGCGGATCATGTTCTTTCTGCAAAAGTAATGATTTTACCATGATGATGAAAGATGAAACGGGCCTTCAAGGAGGAAAAGAGACTCAAATAATTGATATATTTTGCAGATTGAAAAAATTGTCGTAATTTAGCATCGTTAAATGTGCAAATTATATTCAATAATATTATGAAACGTATTTTCGCTATTCTTGCAAGCGCAGCGCTTGTGGCTTCTCTGTCCGTGGCGAACGCACAGAAGAAGGACTTTGACCCTTATTGGTTTATGCAGATTCAGGGAGGTGCCGCCCACACTATCGGCGAGACTTCGTTCGGCGATCTCATCTCTCCTTCAGCCGCGGTTTCTTTCGGCTACCAGTTCTCTCCTGTCTTCGGAGCAAGACTCAATGTCAATGGCTGGCAGGCTAAGGGTGCCGTAAACGGACCTACCACTGTCTATAAGTTCAACTACATCGAAGGAGCCGCTGACCTCATGGTTGATGTCGCTTCCATCTTCGCCGGCTACAAGTTTGACAGAACCCTCAATCCTTACATCTTCGGTGGCGTCGGCGTGAACTACGCTTTCAACAACGATGAGGCTAACGACGCGAAGATCGTTGGCAAGTTCGTTGACGGTTATCTTTGGGATGGCAGCAAGGTTTCCCCTGCGTTCAGGGCCGGCGCCGGTCTCAACATCAGACTCACTGACGTGATCGCCCTCAACCTCGAAGGCAATTGCAGCTTCCTTGACGACCACTTCAACTCTAAGAAGGGCTCAAAGGCTGACTTCCAGATCAAGGCTGTCGCAGGTCTTACCTTCAGCTTCGGAAAGGCAAAGCCAGTTCCGGCACCTGTCCCGGTTCCGGCTCCGGCACCTGTTGTTAAACCAGAACCAGAACCAGAACCAGTAGTTGAGGAGAAGGTTGAGGTTGTTCCTGCATTCGAGTCACTTTCACGCAACATCCTCTTCGTCATCAACAAGTGGGACATCCGTGAGAGCGAGCAGCTCAAGATCGATGAGGTTGTCGAGGCTCTCAAGGCCAACCCTGACACCAAGGTTCGCGTTTCCGGTTACGCTGACAAGGCCACTGGTACCGCCAAGAGAAACAAGTTCCTCTCCGAGAAGAGAGCTGAGGTTGTCGCTGAGGCCATCGTTAACGCCGGCATCGACAAGGACAGGATCATCACTGAGTATTTCGGTGACACCGTCAATCCATTCGAGACTCCTGAGGAGAACCGTGTCGCTGTCTGCCTCGTTAAATAATCTGGCGTGATAATTGAAAGAATATAAAGGCTGGGTTTCAAACCCCGGCCTTTTTTTGAGACTAAAAACTGTAAGTTAATAAATACATTATTTTATTATGAGAATTGTACGTGTTACTGGCAGGGAGATTCTTGATTCAAGAGGAAACCCTACAATCGAGTGTGAAGTTGAACTCGAATCCGGCATCATCGGTGTCGCTTCCGTTCCATCAGGCGCATCAACAGGCGAGAACGAGGCTCTTGAGCTTCGTGACGGTGACCCTAAGCGCTACGGCGGAAAGGGCGTTCTCAAGGCTGTCGCCAACATCAACGAGAAGATCGCTCCGGAAATCATCGGAATGTCCTGCCTTGAGCAGAGGGCTATCGATGAGGCTATGATCAAACTCGACGGCACCGCCACCAAGAGCAACCTCGGCGCAAACGCCATCCTCGGTGTTTCCCTCGCTGTCGCTCACGCCGCCGCCAACTACCTTGACATTCCTCTCTACCGCTACATCGGTGGAACCAACGGCCACGTGCTTCCTGTTCCTATGATGAATATCATCAACGGTGGAGCCCACTCAGACGCTCCTATCGCTTTCCAGGAGTTCATGATCCGTCCTGTAGGCGCCAAGAGCATCGCCGAAGGTGTAAGAATGGGTGCCGAGGTGTTCCACGCTCTCCAGAAGGTTCTCAAGGGCCGCGGACTCTCTACCGCTGTCGGTGACGAGGGTGGTTTCGCTCCAAAGCTTAACGGCATCAACGACGCTCTCGACTGCATTATGGAGGCTATCGAGAAGGCTGGTTACAAGCCAGGCGCTGATGTTACCATCGCTATGGACTGCGCCGCATCAGAGTTCTGCTTCAAAGAGGGCGGCAAGTTCTTCTATGACTACAAGCAGCTCAAGACCGGTATGGCCAAGGATCCAGAGGGAAAGAAACTCTCTACCGAGGAGCAGATCGCTTACCTTGAGGAGCTCATCACCAAGTATCCTATCGACTCCATCGAGGACGGCCTCAGCGAGGAAGACTGGGAAGGCTGGGTTAAGCTTACCGCCGCTATCGGTGGCAAGTGCCAGCTTGTAGGTGACGACCTTTTCGTTACCAACACCAAGTACCTTGAGAAGGGTATCAAGATGGGCGCTGGTAACTCCATCCTCATCAAGGTTAACCAGATCGGTTCCCTGACCGAGACCCTCGACGCCATCGAGATGGCTCACCGTCACGGCTACACCACCGTCACCTCTCACCGTTCAGGCGAGACCGAGGACACCACGATCGCCGACATCGCTGTCGCTACCAACAGCGGTCAGATCAAGACCGGTTCCCTCAGCCGCACCGACCGTATCGCCAAGTACAACCGTCTGATGAAGATCGAGATGGAGCTCGGCGAGACAGCCCAGTATGGCTATAAGAAACTTAAGTAATTTCGATAGCAAATCGAATATATCAAAAAGTCTTAAAAAAGGCGGGTTCGATGTTAAAATCGGCCCGCTTTTTTGTCGTTTGGGGGAATTTGTGTAAATTTGGCTTGGATTTTTCAGCAATGGAATTCCGTCGCGTGAGCGGCACGTTAACAACCATATTCAAAATGGCAGAAAAAGAAAACATAGGGTACATTGCCCAGGTCATCGGACCTGTGGTGGATGTCCATTTCGATGTGACTGATGAGGAGGCTCAGCTTCCGCGTATTCACGACGCTCTTGATGTCGAAAGAGGCGAGGGAAAAAGGCCTTTGGTCATTGAGGTTCAGCAACATATCGGTGAAGACACTGTAAGGTGTGTCGCTATGGACTCGACAGACGGTTTGAGACGCGGAATGAAGGCTGTGAACACTCACGCTCCGATCTCGATGCCTACCGGGGCGCAGATCAGAGGCCGTGTCATGAACGTTGTCGGGGATTCCATTGACGGACTCGGCGATCTCAACGAAGACAATTCCTTGCCTATACACCGTGAGCCTCCTAAGTTCGAGGATCTCAAGACCTCGCAGGAAGTGCTTTACACCGGCATCAAGGTCATTGACCTTCTGGAGCCTTATCTGAAAGGTGGTAAGATCGGCCTTTTCGGTGGAGCCGGAGTCGGTAAGACAGTGCTCATCAAGGAGTTGATTAATAATATTGCCAAGAAACATAACGGATTTTCAATCTTCGCCGGAGTAGGGGAGCGTACCAGGGAAGGTAATGACCTGCTTCGTGAGATGATCGAGTCCGGTGTCATCAAGTATGGTGACGAGTTCGTGAAGTCGATGGAGGAAGGCCATTGGGATCTCTCCAAGGTCGATCGCAAAGAACTTGAGAAATCCCAGGTGGCGATGGTGTTCGGCCAGATGAACGAACCGCCGGGAGCGCGTTCCTCAGTGGCCCTGTCCGGGCTGACCCTCGCCGAGTCTTTCAGAGACAGTGACAAGGGTGACGGCCCGAGGGACATCCTCTTCTTCATCGACAACATATTCAGGTTCACCCAGGCCGGTTCCGAGGTGTCAGCCCTTCTGGGCCGAATGCCTTCCGCCGTGGGTTACCAGCCGACACTTGCCACGGAGATGGGCCAGATGCAGGAGCGCATCACTTCGACGAAGAACGGCTCTATCACCTCAGTCCAGGCTGTTTACGTGCCGGCGGACGACTTGACCGACCCTGCTCCTGCGACCACCTTCTCCCACCTCGATGCAACGACGGTGCTCAGCAGAAAAATCACTGAGTTAGGAATATACCCGGCCGTGGATCCGCTTGAGTCCACTTCCCGAATCCTTGACCCTAACATCGTGGGACAGGATCACTACGACACCGCCCAGAGGGTGAAGCAGATCCTCCAGAGGAACAAGGAGCTTCAGGACATCATCGCCATCCTTGGCATGGACGAGCTTTCGGACGAGGACAAGCTGACCGTGAACCGTGCCCGTCGTGTGCAGAGGTTCCTGTCACAGCCGTTCGCTGTGGCTGAGCAGTTTACTGGCGTGCCGGGCGTGATGGTGGACATCCAGGACACAATCGATGGCTTCCGCAGGATCCTAGACGGAGAGGTGGACTACCTGCCGGAGCAGGCGTTCCTCAATGTCGGCACCTTGGACGACGCGATCAAGAAGGGCGAGGCTATTCTCGCCAAGGCGAAGTAGGAATGATGTCAGAGGGGAGTACGAATATGTCAGTGAAATCAACAGGAATCGCTCTGGAGGTAATCTCTCCAGAAAGAACTTTGGTCCGTGCCACGGTTGATTCCGTGGAACTTCCTGGCACGAAGGGCCGTTTTGAGGTCCTGCTGGATCACGCTCCGCTGATCTCTTCGTTGGAGAAGGGCGTGATCGCTTATCGTAACGGTGAGGGCACGGACAAGGTGGCGATTTCCTCTGGCTTTGTGGAAGTTAATGATAATCACGTTGTAGCTTGCGTGGAACTGTGATGAGAAAGTGGATCTACATATTCATTGGTCTTTTGCTTCCGTTGTCTTTGGCCGCGGAGGAGAAGGGTGGTGGCTTCGACATGGACGAATATCTCTACGGCCACGTCCGCGACTCCTACGAGTGGCACATCACCACGGTGAAAGGCCATCCGGTCAGCATCCCGCTGCCTGTGATAGTGGCCAGCAAGACCGGCAACGGCTTCCATATATTCAGTTCCAAGCATTTGGAGCACGGGGAATATGAAGGATTCTACATCGCCCCGGCTGGAAGCAAGTACGAGAACAAGATTGTGGAACGTGCCGCTGACGGCTCAGAGATAAGGCCGTGGGACTTTTCCATCACCAAGAATGTGTTCGGCCTGATGATCAACTGCGCTCTGCTGCTGTTCATCGTGCTCGGAACCGCCAAATGGTACCGGAAACACGACGCCCGTGAGGAGGCCCCGAAAGGCGGAGTCGGCCTGATGGAGATGCTCGTCACGATGATCGAGGATGATGTCATAAAAAGCTGCGTTGGTGAGGACTACAAGAGATACTCGCCTTACCTGCTGACAGCGTTCTTCTTCATATTCATAAACAACCTGATGGGTATCGTGCCGTTCTTCCCTGGTGGAGCGAACATCACCGGCAACATCGCCGTGACGCTCGTGCTGGCACTGTTCACCTTCTTCATTGTCAATATATTCGGAAACAAGCATTATTGGAAGGATATTCTTTGGCCGGAGGTTCCGACCTGGCTGAAGGTGCCGCTTCCGTTGATGCCGGCGATTGAGATAATCGGGATGTTCACCAAGCCTTTCAGCTTGATGGTCAGGCTTTTCGCCAACATCCTCGCAGGACACTTCATGATTCTTGGAGTTGTGGCTGTGATATTCCTGACCGCTGAGCTTGGGGCGGCCCTGAACGGCAGCCTCACCGTGGTGGCTGTGCTTCTGGGAGTGTTCATGGACTGCCTGGAACTGCTTGTCGCCTTCATCCAGGCCTATGTGTTCACGATGCTGTCGGCTGTCTTCATCGGGCTGTCGCGGCAGAAGCCGGAGGCGACGGAATAAATAGGAATATTCAGAATAAACAATTTAAAATCATAGAATTATGTTACTTTCTACAATTTTGCTTCAAGCTCTCTCTCTGGGTAGAGTAGGTGCTACTATTGGTGCTGCCTTGGCTGCTTTCGCCGCCGCTTTCGGTATCGGTAAGATCGGTACGGCTTCCCTTGAGGCCGGCGCGCGCCAGCCGGAGAAGGCTGACCACTACAGGATGACGGCTATCATCGTCAGCGCCCTCATCGAAGGTGCCTGTCTGTTCGCTATCGTTGTTTGTCTTATCGCGAAATAGCAAATGTCACTCATCACTCCTGATTTCGGATTGCTTGTGTGGATGACGCTGATCTTCGGCATCGTCTTCTTCGTGCTGGCGAAGTGGGGCTTCCCTATGATCACCGGCTCGGTCGAGAAGAGGGCGCAGAGGATAGGTGATTCCATCAAGGCTGCCAAGGAGGCGGAGGAGAAGCTTCGCAACCTGGCTGAGGAACAGTCCCGGATGATCGAGGAGACCAGGCAGGAGCAGAGCCGGATTCTGAAGGAGGCCGCGGCTTCGAGGGACAACATCGTTGAGCAGGCGAAGGTTCAGGCGAGGGAGGAGGCTTCCCGCATTCTGGATCAGGCTCGCACGCAGATCGCCGCCGAGAAGGAGAGCGCTTTGCGGGATGTCCGCAAGGAGGTCGCGCTGCTTTCCGTCAGCGTCGCCGAGAAGGTGCTGAAAAAGAGCCTTTCGGATGGTGCTGAGCAGTCGGCTCTGGTTGATAGGCTTGTGGATGAGGTTTCCTCGTCTAAGGACTTGAAGAATTGATGCTATGAACACAGGAATTATCGCGACACGTTACGCCACCGCACTTCTGAAGCTGGTCGAAGAGACCGGCTCCGGTGAGTTGGTTGCGGCCCAGGTGCAGGTCATTGAGAAGGCTCTTGACGAAGTGCCTGATTTCCGGCGTGCCGTGGATGATCCTGCGGTTGCGGCGGTTCAGAAAATCTCGCTTTTTGAGGCTTCATTGAAAGATTCGATGGCTCAGGAACTGCATAAATTCCTCGAACTCTTGATCCGTAACGGCCGCATCGGTGATGTAAGGCTGGTTCTGACCACCTTCGTCACTGAATATTACCGCTCACGGCACATCAAGCGCGCGCGGCTTGTGGTCGCTGATCCGGCACTGCTGGACCCTGAGCCAACTCCTTCGGACCCTGTGCCTGTCGAAGGGTCGCTTCGACAAGCTCAGCGACCGGCATTGGAGTCCCGTCTCCGTGATTTGGTCGAGAAACAGACCGGCTGCAAGCTGATCCTGAAAACCGAAGTCAACCCGTCCCTCATAGGCGGCTTCGTCTTCGAGGTCGAGGACACCGTCCTGGACGCCAGCGTCTCCCGCCAGCTCGATTTCATCCGGCGTCAATTCATAGAAAAGAACAGAAGAATAGTTTAGTATGGACAACATAAAACCAAGTGAAATCTCCCAGGTGCTTCTGGAACAGCTGAAAGACATCGACACCTCCCTCCGGTTCGAGGAAATCGGCAAAGTCCTTCAGGTCAGCGATGGTGTGGCCAGAATGTACGGCCTGACCAACGCCGAGGCCGGAGAACTGCTCGAATTCGAGAGCGGAGTCATGGGTGTCGTGATGAACCTTGAGCAGGACAATGTCGGTGCCGTTCTTCTCGGCCCTACCGATGAGGTCAAGGAAGGAATGACAGTCCGCAGAACCGGCCGGATCGCCTCCATCAAGGTCGGCGAGCAGATGCTCGGAAGAGTGGTCGATCCGCTTGGCGTTCCGCTTGACGGACTCGGCAAGGTCGAAGGAGACCTGACGGAGATGCCGCTGGAGCGCAAGGCTCCCGGTGTAATATTCCGTCAGCCCGTCACCGAGCCTCTCCAGACCGGAATCATGGCGATCGACTCGATGATACCGATCGGCCGTGGCCAGAGGGAACTCATCATCGGCGACCGTCAGACCGGCAAGACCGCCATAGCCATCGACACGATCATCAACCAGCGCGCCAACTACGAGGCCGGGAATCCTGTCTATTGCATCTATGTGGCGGTCGGACAGAAGGGTTCCACCGTGGCCAACATCGTGGAGACGCTCCGCTCGAAGGGTGCGATGGACTACACGGTTGTCATCGCCGCCACCGCCGCCGATCCAGCCGCCCTGCAATATTTCGCTCCGTTCGCCGGAGCAGCTGTGGGGGAATATTTCCGTGACACCGGCCGTGCCGCTCTTGTTGTCTATGACGACCTTTCCAAACAGGCGGTGGCCTACCGTGAGGTTTCCCTTATCCTTCGCCGACCTTCAGGACGTGAGGCCTATCCGGGTGATGTGTTCTACCTTCACTCACGGCTTCTGGAAAGAGCCGCGAAGATCATTGACCAGCAGGAGGTCGCTGAGCAGATGAACGACCTTCCGGATTCGTTGAAGGGCAAGGTCAAGGCCGGCGGGTCGCTGACAGCCCTTCCGATCATCGAGACCCAGGCCGGCGACGTGTCCGCCTACATCCCGACCAACGTGATTTCCATCACCGACGGTCAGATCTACCTTGAGACTGACCTGTTCAACCAGGGCCAACGTCCGGCCATCAATGTGGGCATCTCCGTGTCCCGTGTCGGCGGAGCCGCTCAGGTGAAGTCGATGAAGAGTGTGGCCGGAACCCTGAAGATCGAGCAGGCGCAGTTCAACGAGCTGGAGTCATTCTCGAAGTATTCATCGGATGTGGACAGAGTGACGGAAATGGTTCTGGACAAGGGCCGCAAGAACAATCAGCAGCTGATCCAGCCGCAGTACTCTCCGATGCCAGTCGGTGAGGAGGTCGCCGTCCTTTATTGCGGCACCCACGGCTTGATGAAGGACATCAGCCTGGATCAGGTGCATGAGTTCGATGTCCTGTTCCTTGAACGGATGAGGGCCACCCATCAGACCGATGTACTTGACAAACTGTCGGCGGGAAAGGTGGATCCGGAACTGTTCAACGTGATCGAGGATGTGGCTTCCGGCGTGGTGAGGTCAATTCTTATAGATTCCGGCAAAAGGAAGATGAAAGTCAAGAAGTTCAATTAGTTGTAGAAGAATATGCCGTCACTGAAGGAGATAAAGGGCAGGATCAATTCCATCAGCAGCACTCTGGCGATCACCTCGGCGATGAAGATGGTGGCAGCCGCGAAGCTGCAGAAAGCGCAGATGGCGATTCAGAACATGCTTCCGTACGAGAGGCGACTGCACTCGATGCTCATCGACCTGATGGGGGCAATGAATATTTCCGCCGCGGCTTCGGAAGATGGTTCCGTACGTGGCTCAGGATCAGCTGAACGTGGATTTGACCAGAGTGGTGATCGGTTGAGCCTGTCGAACCGGCACGACCTGGCGGGGATGGACGGGGCATATTCATTAATGGCTCAGCGTGAGGTGCGAAAGGTTGCGATTGTCGCCTTCGCCTCCAATTCTTCGCTCTGCGGCGCGTTCAATTCCAACGTCATCCGGGAGGCCACGGCGGTGATCAATGAATACCGTGCCTCAGGTCTTGGCGATGCCGACATCACGGTCTATTCCGTAGGCCGAAAGATGGCGGAGGCGATGAAGAAGCTTGGCTTCCCAAGTCCCGCGGATTTCACGAAGATGTCGGATTCTCCGTCATACGATGCGGCCTCCGCTTTGGCTCAGGAACTGCTGGACGGATTTGTCTCAGGTCGGTTTGACAAGGTGGAACTGGTTTATAATCACTATAAATCAACCTCTTCACAGCCGACCATAAGGCAGACCTATCTGCCTCTGTCCTTGGCCGATGCCACCGCTGACCTTCAGGCCGGAAAGATCGCAGATTCCGCCTCTGAATCCGACACGAACAGGGGCGCTGAGCCTGTCGGAGCGCCGGTGGTTCGACAGGGCTCACCAACCACAGAAGACCTGATCGTAGAGCCATCCAAGGAGGAGCTGATAGCCACACTTCTCCCGAAGGTGGTCCGTCTCCGCGTATTCACCACCCTTTTGGACAGCACCGCCGCCGAGCAAGCCGCCCGCACCGTCGCGATGCAGCTCGCCACCGACAACGGCAACGACCTCCTTCAGGAACTAACTCTTGAATATAACAAGGGCCGTCAGCAAAAGATCACCTCCGAGATCCTCGACCTCGTCGGTGGTTCGATGCAGTAATCCACCGGTCACTGAGTTTGTCGAAGTGCCCGATGAATATTTCGATAATCAAATCTTTTTTTTGTGTCTTCTTTGCGAAATTTCGTATCTTGAACCAGAAAATGACCAATGATTATGGGACACAATCTTAAATTCTTGATTATTACAATAATAGCGATATCTTTGACTGACGTGCTTGCCGCACGGACATATTCAAGAAGAGTAGTGCTTGGTGACGAGAGGTTCGAGGAGTACCAGCCGCTGCTGCAAGGGAAGCGGGTTGCGGTGTTCAGCAATCAGACGGGTATAGTCGGAGACAAGGTGACCGGCTCCAAGTTGGCAGACGCTCTTGCTGAATATGGCGGGTGCTTTCCTCGAAAGAGAGTTGATGAGATTTCCTTGATCCCGTTCACCGAACCTTCCGTCCCTGGCGGAAAGATTGAGTACGGTCAGCACATTGTTGATGCCTTGATCGAAAAAGGAGTGGATGTCAAGGCAATCTTCTCTCCGGAGCACGGCTTCCGTGGCAACGCCGATGCCGGAGAGCACGTCAGCAGCAGTGTGGACGAGAAAACCGGAGTGGAGATCCTGTCGCTTTACGAGAAAGGCTCACGGATTCCGAGCAAGGAGAAAACCGATAAGTTTGATGTCCTTGTGATTGATATTCAGGATGTAGGTCTTAGGTACTATACCTATTATATCACAATGCATCATCTGATGGAGGCCTGCGCCAGAGACGGGAAACAGGTCGTCATTCTTGACCGCCCGAACCCGAACGGCTTCTATGTTGACGGTCCTGTCCTGGATATGAAATTCAAGTCCGGTGTCGGTTGGCTGCCGATCACGACTGTTCACGGAATGACGCTCGGTGAGTTGGCGCTGATGATCAACGGCGAGAAATGGCTGGAGAACGGTACCTGCGACCTGACTGTGATTCCGTGCCTGAATTACACCCATAACACCCGTTACAGCCTTATCCTGCCGCCTTCCCCGAACATCAAGGACATGAGGGCCGTGTACCTATATTCATCAACCTGCTACTTCGAGGGTACGGTGGTCAGCCTCGGCCGCGGCACGCAGTTCCCGTTTGAGACCTACGGGCATCCGGAGATGACGGGATATTCCTTCTCCTTTGTGCCTCGAAGCATCCCCGGCGCGAAAAGCCCGCAGTTCCTGGATGAGGAGTGCCACGGCGTTGACCTTCGCCGCAAGCCGCTTCGCGACATCTGGGCGGAAAAGATCAATCTTGAATATGTCATCGATGCTTACCGCAATCTGAATATGGGCGATAAGTTCTTCGGTAAGAACAACTTCTTTGAACTTCTCGCCGGTGTGGACTGGTTCCGCTCGATGATAGGGAACGGTTCCTCCGCCGCCGAGATCTCCGCCCGTTGGGCCTCCGATGTCGAAAACTTCAAGTCCCGCCGTGCGCCTTACCTCCTTTATCCCGAGATATAAAGCAAAAACCGAAGCGAGGTTCTCACCCGGCTTCGGCTAATCTTATTCAATACTTATGAAATAACTATTGAGTCAGTTTTTGGTTTATGAGTAAAAATATTTATGTCGTCAGGGGATTATGCCATTTCCGTGCCAAACTTGATTCCAGTTCGAAATATTTTTTCCTATATTGTCTATGTCTTTGAATGTCATTTGTTTTCAGTACTTGCACGGAAAATTATAACTGTGATTATAATAACCGAAGTTATATTTTTGTCGATAAAGCTTTGAAAATGTTTATGAGTGGCTGTTTTCTAAGTACTTACTGAATTGTTATGGTGGTGCTTTTGCCTTGTGCTGGAGTTCCTGCCTTGTTTTGCCTTGTGTGGACGAGAATTTGGCAATATGCCAGGGAGTGGTTAACTTTGCGGTGTTATGGTGCGGACAGCGGACATAGATTCTTTGTTCAGGCTTTACTACAGGCCTTTGTGTGTCTATGCGCTGCACTATCTCAAGGACAAGGATCTGATCGAGGATCTGGTACAGGAGGCTTTCACGGCATATTGGATGAAGCAGGCGGCGAGTGACGGGATTGATAGTCCGAGGGCTTATCTTTACACGGCTGTGAGGAATCGGTGCATTGATGCCATCAGGAGGCAACGGCAGGATGTGTCGCTGGACAGCCTTGAGAATGAGATACTTCCGGTTGAGGATGACGTGGCGATTTCCGATGATGAGGCCGTGGACAATTCCGTTAAAGAGGCGCGGATCTGGTCGGCCATTGACCGCCTTCCGGCCAAAAGGAGGAGAATATTCCTGATGAGCCGCCGCGACGGGATGAAGTATAGCGAGATCGCTCAGTCGCTCGGCCTTTCCGAGAACACCGTACGTAACCAGATCAGCAAGGCACTTGAGGCTATCCGCCAAGGTGTCAAGAAGGTCATCCTCTTCCTGATGTCGCTCTAGAATATTCAGACATCGCCTTAAGCCTTGAGAAGGAGCGGCTGACAAGGAGCTTTTGCCGTACGTTTTCTGCCCCATAAACCATAGGCCCCCGCTCTTCCAGGTGTGAAAAACCTTGCGCACCTAAAATGTCATCTGCCTGAAGGATAGTGAGTTGCACTTCCGGGTGCGAGCATATTCGCGCACCTGTGAGTCGTCGGCTTAGTTGCAGAGCGTTCTGTTGGTGTTCAGGACTTCCAGGTGTGAAAAACCTTGCGCACCTAAAATGTCATCTGCCTGATGGCAAGCGAGTTGCACTTCCAGGTGCGAGCATATTCGCGCACCTGAGTGTTATTGACGTATTGTGAAGAATATTGTTATATTTGAGAATATTTCAGAAAAAGGATGGTACTTTTTAGAATCGCTGCGTCTTACTTGTGAAACTACCCTAATAGGATTTGGGCAGTAGATGAGTTTTTAAATGAGAGAAGATGAAAAATCTTGTCAAAGGTGTTTTACTGGTGATTCTTGCTTTGCCACAAGTCTCGTTTGACTGTCTTTCGCAAGATAAAGAGACGGTCTCAATGAACTTGGACAGGCTCAAGGAGCGGTTAGGTGTGCGGTTTGTTTATGATTCGGAACTCGGGAAACTTCTTGATAAGAACTATGAGGGGACTTCCGTCGAGGGGCTGACGCTGGAGAAGGCCTTGGGCAGACTTCTGGAAGGAACGGGAATCAAGTGGGAGGTTCGTGGCGGGTATGTGGTTCTGACACGTGACGTTCCGGCCAAGAAACATTATACGGTTTGTGGGTATGTCACGGACGAGGCGACGGGGGAGACGCTGATCGGGGCGGGAGTTGTCGCTTCGACAGGCTCTGCGACCAAAAGTGTCTCAGCGACCGGCCGGGTTGGAAACACAGGGACCGGTAAGGAAGGCCGCTCAGCGGCAGGAATGACCGGCACCTCCACCAACAACTTCGGATTCTATTCCCTGACCATTCCGGAGGGCGAGGTAGAACTGACATATTCCTACATAGGATGCGCCTCCAAGACAAAGAGAATCTCCTTGAAAAAGGATCTCACGCTAAATGTGGCATTGGCTTCGTCTGCAGAGATCAGGAGCGCGCGGATAACCGCCCGCAAGGATGCCGGAATCCGCTCCACGTATATGGGGGCGATTGAAGTCCCTAACGAGCTCATCGCCAACACTCCGGTTGTCCTCGGCGAGAAGGATGTCCTGAAGACCATCCAGATGATGCCTGGCGTGCAAGGCGGCAACGAAGGCTTTTCGGGAATATACGTCCGTGGAGGCGGCGCGGACGAGAATCTGATGCTTCTGGACGGGACATCGCTTTACAATGTCAGCCATCTTTTCGGACTGTTGTCTGTTTTCACTCCCGAAGCCGTCAAGAAAGTCACGGTCTACAAAGGCTCTTTCCCGGCGCGGTACGGCGGCAGGGTCTCAAGTGTGGTGGATGTGCGCACAAACGACGGCAATGCCAAGAAAATATCCGGAAGCGTCACCGCCGGCTTCCTTGCCGAGAAGTTCCATCTGGAAGGACCTTTGAAGAACGGGAACACCACTTTCTCGCTGAGTGCCAGAGGAATGCACACATTCCTTTTCGATCGCGTCATCAAATGGGCGGGCAGTCCGCTGAACTACGCCTTCTATGATGTCAACGCCAAGGTCTCGCACAAGTTCTCCGACCGGAGCAGAGGTTGGATCGGGTTCTACAGCGGACGGGACTATTTCCGCTACGAGGACAAATCCAAGTCCAGCAAGCGGTTCTACGGCTCTGACTATGAACCGTACACGATGATCACCGGTAACGAGAGCAACCTTAACCTGAGCTGGGGCAACAATGTGCTGTCCGCAAGGTGGACTTACATATTCAACAACAAACTGTTCGCTGATTTCACGGCCTACGGCAACCTTTATCGGATGGGAATACACTCTGTCACGGAAAACTCGGAGAAATCCGAACTCGGCGAGACTTCGTTCCGGAGCGTCAGCGACTACTCCTCCGGAATCCTTGACGCGGGTCTCAAGGCGGATTTCGACTACACCCCTTCAACCAACCATTTGATCAAGTTCGGCGGAGAATATGTCCGCCACGGCTACCGTCCCGAAATCACAAAATCACGTATCAAGGACGTGAACGACAGCCGCGTCTTCGCCGACACGACTTACAGCGACGCGGCCAGCCGACGGGTAAACGGCAATGAGATGTCGCTTTACATCGAGGACGACATCTCCGTCGGCAACCGCTTGACTGTGAATCCGGGCCTGCATCTGAGCCTGTTTAATGTGAGGGGCAGGTTCTATTTCTGCCCCGAGCCAAGAATCTCCGCCAAATTCGACATCTCTGACGACTGGTCGGCCAAGGCGGCATATTCAAGGATGGCGCAGTACGTCCATCAATTGACTTCGGGGACTCTGGACATCCCAACCGACCTTTGGGTGCCGATCACCGCCGAGATCCGTCCCGTGACATCAGACCTCGTCTCAGCCGGAGCGTATTACACCGGCCTGAAAGGTTGGGAATTCTCCCTTGAAGGCTACTACAAGAGGACAGACAATGTACTTGAATATAAAGACGGCCGTCTGGCCCTGTCATCTTCCGTCAATTGGGAGGACAACGTCTCGATGGGAGAGGGACGAGCCTACGGACTGGAACTCTATGCCCGCAAAGTTGTCGGCAAGACCACCGGCACCTTGGCGTACACCCTCTCCAAAGCGGAGAGAATCTTCCGTGACGGCAGCATCAACGATGGCCGCTGGTTCCCTGCTCAGTTCGACCGGAGGCACGTAATCAATGCCACTGTGAACCATAAATTCAACTCAAGAATCGACCTCACCGCTTCTTGGGCGTTTCTCAGCGGAAACTGCATGACCATCCCGACCAGAGGCACGGCTCTCATCACCCCTTCCGGCGATGACGTGGCGGTTGACTATGTCAGTGGGCGCAACAACTACCGTCTGCCTCCGACCCATCACCTTGATGTGAGCGTCAACTTCCGGAAGCAAAAACGCCACGGCGAGCGGATCTGGAATTTCGGAATATACAACCTCTACTGTGCGCAGAACCCTTCCTGGTGCGTCTATGATGCCTACGAGAAGGAAGGGGAGTGGAAGCCCGCGATCTCGAAGCGCTCTTTCCTCACTTTCCTGCCGTCGTTCAGTTATACCTTTAAATTCTAATGAATATGCGAACTAAGATATTCATACTTGCCCTTGTCGCCTCGATGGCTTTTATCTCTTGTGAGGAATATATCCCCGTAGATCTGCCCGGTCCGGAGAAGATGCTGCTGGTCAACGCCTTGATGTCAACGGGCGACACGACACACACTGTCTGCGTCGGTGTCAGCACTCACGAAAAGGCGGAAAAATTGAAGTCCGGCCATCTTGAATGTTGGGTCAATGGTGAACTGGTGGCGACCTCTGATAATGTTGAGAAAGCGGATGGACTTCTGTACCATAATGTGTTCAAGTTCAGGGCTGATTTCAAGGCTGGAGATGAGGTCCGGGTTGTCGTGGAGTCTGAAGGGATGAGGGCGGAGGCGACGGCAGTGGCCTTGGATGCGCCTGTCATTGCCGGAGTGGACACGACTCATCTTTATAAGAAGTCTTCCAAAGGCAGTGACTACATCAAGACTCTTGGAATGGGAGTTCACGTGAAAGACAAGCCTGGCGAGAAAAACTATTATATGCTTCAGGCCTGGAATTTCGGCTATGCCTACAATAAGCGATTGGAAATAGACAATTCAAGCGAACCGCTTCTTAATCCCGGAATCAACCTTAGTTTTTCCGAGTCCGATTATTTCGCCAACGGGTACAACATATTCACTGACACTGGATTTGAAGGAGGCTCCCACATATTTAGAATCTCTTTGCGGAGGGGTGGGCTTTCTGGAGTGACGGTGCGTCTTCTGGCTCTTGACCGCCAGACCTACAACTACATCAACGCCGCTTGGTTTGAGAACTCTGACCTTGCCGGTCTGACTTTCTTCGCCGAAAAACCTTATCCGACGAATGTGGCCGGCGACGGCATCGGCTTCGTCTCCGTGATGACATCCACTGACTATGAAATCGACTGATATGAAACGAATTGAATATGCTCTTGCGACTCTCCTGCTGCTTTGTTCCTGTCAGGAGAAGATCGACTATTGGATGTCCGACGCCGCCACCGCCACGATGGACCGGATTGTCGGTGAATATGCCCTCGAATCCGCTGAATGGAGTGAAGGCAGAATTGACCTGAATGATGACGGGATCTCGGATCCGGATTTCCTGACGGAATTATCCACGGCTTTGGGTGGTCGTTTGGACTATATGGATCATCTCAATGTGGATATGGATGAAACCTTTGCATATAAAGTTAGAATTGTCTGGGAATGCAGGGTCGCTCAACTGTATGTCTATCCAAATTGGCGGTCGGAAGTATGGTGGGAGCCATATAGTTTGTACGAGGCTTTCGAGATCGAAGCCGATGGAACATTCCCGCAGTCGTTAACCTTTCCAGGACGGGAATTTGAAGACGATATGGGATATGAGAAACAGCTTTATGTGTTCAAGGACATTGTTTGTGAGTTTAAGGATTTCGATGTCTTGTCCATAAAAGCGGAGACCGTATTCTATGAATATTCGTCAGAATCCGTCCAAAGAGGCACGGTGACATATTTCTTCAAATGCGTCTCCGGTAAAGGTAAAAGTCCGGTCGCTGAGCCTGTCGAAGTGTCCGAAATCGGAATATAAGAAAGGAATTGCATGAAAACCAACGAAGACAGAATGATAGACTTCGTGGCCAAGTCCTACGAAGAGAACCGCTTTGACCCGAAGAAAGCCTTGGCACGGTCGCAGAACGGCTCCTTGCGTCGGTCGCTGAGCCTGTCGAAGCGCACTGTGATGTTGAAACGCATCGCCGGAGTCGCGGCAGCGGCCGCTGTCGGCATATTCCTTTATCTTTCATGGCTAACCTCATGGATCGACTATGCCGCCTACGACATTGCCCAGACCTTCACTCTTCCGGATTCCTCGTCCGTTACCCTTGCCCCTGGATCCACCCTTCGTCTCCAGAAGCACAAGGACAAGCGTCTGGTCCAGATGACAGGCAAGGTTTATTTCAACGTCCGTCACGATGACCGCGCCCCTTTCCGTGTTGATGCCGGATCCGGTTTCGTCAAAGTCCTCGGCACCCGCTTTCAGGTTGATGCTCACGCTAACTCTGTCGCTGAGCCTGTCGAAGCGCACCGCCGCAGCGATACCCACGGTCACTTTGGCAAGCTCAGTGACCGAGGCGCGGACTCCATCAGCGTGAGCGTTGTCTCGGGCAAGGTCCTCTTCTCTGCCATAAGGTCTGGCGAAGAAGCCCTGATCCTGACCAAGGGACAGTCCGCGGTTTTGGATCCGGCTGCGTCAAAGCCAGTTGAAATCACTCCGAAACACCCGAACCCTGCCGCATGGGCCACCGGCGAGTTTATCTACGACAACACCCCGCTGCCAGAAGTTCTCTCCGAACTCTCTGAATATTACGATGTCACGCTCGTTGCTTTTGATGCCGGCCATTCGTCCGGTGAATCCCGGAGCCTAAGCGGAGAGTTCTCCACATCCTCTCTTCCGGAAATCCTAAACCTCATAAACTCCGCTCTCGGCTCAGACATCCAGATTGAAAGCCAACCGATGCGCTAATGTCTATGACCCGATCTCAGAAATATGCGAAATGTTGGTTGCGTGGCGGCTGATCTATTGATTATTAACAATTAAGGATTTAAACTAATGAAAAGTTTTATCAGTTCAGTTGTGATGGCAGCTCTTTGCCTCGGCTCGTTCGTGTTCACCTCCTGTGACCCAGATGACAACAAGACTCCGGATTCTCTTACTTTCAGCGTACCAAGGCAGAGGTTGAGGTAGGCAAGACCGTTGAGGAACGGTACACAGCCTTTCACCGTCAAGTCCAGCGATGAGAAACTCGCCACTGTAACGGTTGACAAAGAGAAGATTACCGTGACAGGTGTCGCGACTGGAGCAGCCACAATCTCTGTTGCCGACAACAACAAGGAATCGGTTCGTTCACCGTTGAGGTCAAGGCCGCTGCCACCACAGTAACCGTAACCGACAAGGACGGCAAGACCGGAGAGATTTCAGTGAAAGTTGAGTAATCAAAGAATCGATTTCATTTTCATTTAGGGTTCTATATAGGAGTTGGCTAACATTTCTCTTATAACGCTGATATTTAAATAATTGCGCACCGTTGATATTCCTGCGCAAAAATCTGTATGTAAAGGACCTAATCTCCATCGTTGTCATATTAGACAATGTGTGGCGGAAGATCCCGGACTTATGCATCGGGTGAAAAAAGTGACT
>OLYY01000272.1_pt1 | contig 25969 bp, 19 predicted proteins | sample 1673561 | NCBI WGS metagenome assembly OLYY01 (sample SAMEA103958115, study PRJEB25191) | human gut metagenome | biome: human-associated habitat [ENVO:00009003]; feature: intestine environment [ENVO:2100002]; material: feces | place: Germany | collected 2013/2015
AATGCCTGTTGATAGTGTTGATAATTATACCGTATTTCGGGTTATCCACAGCATAGCTTTTCGAAGTTCCGTATTCTGTTCTGCCGATAAGGTCCGGGAGGTTGTCGAAACCCGGTTTTTTGAAAGTTACCGACAAATGTTCAAAACCGGTTTCGACATTTCGACATCTCCGGATTGTAAACATTTGCCTCTCTTTTTCCGTGCATATCCCGAATCATACTTTGCGAAAACTTTTTTTTGCCGTTTTCTTGTTTTGTCTATACCGGGCGAAAGATGGATTTTGCAAACGGTTCCGGGTTTTTCTTTTCAAAAGTTATTGCGGGTTTATCAACATCATTCATGGGGTTATTTGACCACCTTATCAACAATCCGGTCGGCTATCTCCCGGTAATAGGGTTCGACGCGGGCGTCGATCGACACCGACGGCGTTCCCGTGTCGGCGCCTTCCATAATGGATTGTATGATAGGTATTTCTCCCAACAGGTCTATGCCGTTTTCCTCGGCGAAGCGGCGGGCGCCTCCCTTTCCGAAGAGGTAGTAACGGTTTTCGGGCAGCTCTTCCGGGGTGAACCAGGCCATGTTTTCGACGATGCCGGCCAGGGGGATGTTCACCTGTGGATTGCGGAACATCTCCACGCCGCGCCGTACATCGGCCACGGCGATCTGCTGGGGGGTGGAAACGATCACGGCCGTGTCGATTTTCAACTCCGAGATGATCGAGAGGTGAATATCTCCCGTGCCGGGAGGAAGATCCACGAGCAGGAAATCGAGCGCTCCCCAGCGTGTCTGGTGGATCATCTGCCGCAAGGCGTTCACCGCCATTGCACCGCGCCACAGCAGGGCGTCCGAAGGTTTGATGAAGAAGCCGATCGACATGATTTTCATATCCATCGCTTCGGCCGGCAGGATGATGTCCTGCCCGTCCACCTGTTCGGCTTCGGGCAGGTAACCTTCCAGACCGAACATCTTGGGCTGCGAAGGGCCGTAGATGTCGGCGTCGAGGATGCCGACCCGGAAACCCCGGTTGCGCAGGGCGACGGCAAGGTTGGCCGTGACGGTCGATTTTCCGACACCGCCCTTGCCCGAAGCGATCGCTACGATGTGGGCTATGTCGCCCGTCATGGTCGGTTTGTCCGCAGCTTGCGGTTTCTTGGGAGCGGCCTCCTTAATAATAACGGTGATGGATCCTTTCAGGGCGGGAAAATTCTCTTCCAGCAGCGCTTGAACCTGCCGTTTGATCTTCAGAGCGAAGGGATCGCGCACTTTGGCGAAATTCAGGGTGACGGTTATCTTGTCGCCGGGAGTCGAAACCTGTTCGACGAATCCGCTCTCGACAAGACCGTGCTGGGTCTCCGGATGGAGGATACGGTTGAGTAATTCCTTGACTCTCTCTTCCATATTTTCAGTTAAGTTGGTAGCAACGATCATGCAAACCGGGCGGCAAAGAGCCTGCTCCTGCTCGTCCGGATGCGGCTTATCTGGACAAAGATAACTATTATTTCCGATATAATAAGTCTTTATGGAAAATTATGTTATCGATAAACGATAAATATTATTTGTTTTTCATAAAATTAACGGTTATATTTGCCGCATATTAACTCCGATTCGGAGGGGGGCCGGGATTCGGCGATGCGGAAAAGTTTCGCCCCGTTCGCGCCTCATGCGCCGTTTCGCAGCGAATGAATATTAAATAAATCGGTATGAAATTTTTGAAAATGTTTTTCGCCGGTCTGCTCGCTTTTGTCGTGGGCAGTGCGGTGATGCTCTTTCTTTCCGTGGTGATTTTGTTCGGAATCGTAGGTTCCATGACCTCTTCGGAACCGGTGACGGTCGGAGAGCACGCGATTTTGAAACTGGATTTTTCGGAAGACCTGATCGAGTCGCCGAGCAGCGATCCTTTCGCCGGCATCGATTTCGCCACGATGACGGCCAGACATCAGGTTACTCTTTACAATGCGTTGCGGGCCATCGAAACGGCCAAGAACGATCCCCGCATCCAGGGTATTTACCTGCGTCCGAACGGAGGCGGAGTCGCCACTTACGCCATTCTGGAGGAGCTGCGCGAGGCGCTTCAGGATTTCCGGCAGGGTGGCAAGTTCATCATCGCCTATAACGAAACCTACGGTCAGGGGGGATACTATCTGGCATCGGTCGCCGACAAGATCTACCTGGAGCCTCACGGAGGGATGCAGTGGACAGGTGTTTCTTCGACGCTGATGTTTTACAAGGGTCTTTTCGACAAGCTCGATATTCAGGCCGAAATTTTCCGTCCGACAGCCTGCAGGTACAAGAGTGCCGTGGAGCCTTATTTCCTTTCGAAGATGTCGAATGCCAACCGCGAGCAGATGCAGTTGTTGGTGGATTCCTATTGGAATGTGATGGCGGAGGCCGTCGCCGAGTCGCGCGGCATCGAGCTTTCGACCTTGAACCGATTGGCCGACGGGCTCGAAGTGTCGCTGGCACAGGAGGCGCTCGATCATGGGATGGTGGACGGATTGCTGTTCGAGGATCAGATGGACGATGTGTTCCGAGAGCACGGCGCCGTGGCCAAGAGCGACGGACAGTTCGAGTTCGTGACATTGGGACAATACGTGTCGCAGTTGAATGCGGATCTTAAGAATATCTCTTCGTCGCAGATAGCGATCGTCTATGCTGACGGTGCGATCGTCGATGGCGAAGGCTACGGTGACGATATTTACGGCAATACGCTGGCTGCGAAGTTGGCCGAAGTACGTCGCAACGACGATGTCAAAGCCGTGGTGCTGCGTGTCAATTCGCCGGGCGGCAGCGCGCTGGCTTCGGATGTGATCTGGCGCGAGGTGGAGCTGCTTCGGGAGAAGAAGCCGGTGATCGTATCGATGGGCAGCTATGCGGCCAGCGGCGGTTACTATATTTCGTGCGGTGCCGATGCCATCGTGGCGGACAAGACGACCCTTACGGGGTCGATCGGGGTGTTCGGAATGTTCCTGCGCCTGGAGGATGCCCTGAAGAATAAGCTGGGCATTACGTTCGATGCCGTGAGAACCAATACGTCGGCCGATATGGGCGTGATGCGTCCCCTGACGGCGACCGAACGGGCGGCGATCATGCGCTCGGTGGACGAGGTGTACGAAACTTTCACCTCCTACGTGGCCGAAGGCCGTAACCTGCCGCTGGAAAAGGTGCTCGACATTGCCGGCGGACGGGTTTGGAGCGGCACGGATGCCCTCGCTCTCGGGTTGGTGGATACCAACGGCGGTCTGAAGACGGCCATCGCTATTGCGGCTGACAAGGCCGAATTGGGCGATAAGTTCCGCATCGTCGAGATGACCGAGGCTCCGACCGGCTTCGGGGCGTTCTTCTCCGGATTCATGGCCAAAGTCAAGGCCGACATCGTGGCCGGAGAACTGGGACCCTGGGCCGGCGAGTGGCGCAAGATCCGTGAGGCGGTGGGACAGCAGGGCGTAGTGATGTATTGTCCTTATGCGGTACAGCCGGAGATGTAGGAAATCGCGGACGGAATGCCCGGACTCACTTTAAGTTTTCGATCGATTATGGAGATATTGAAAGTAGAACACGTTACCAAGCGCTTCGCCAGACATACGGCTCTGGACAATGTGTCGCTCACGATTCCCAAGGGGTCGGTTTACGGCCTGCTCGGACCCAACGGAGCCGGCAAGACGACCCTGATCCGCATCATCAACCGCATCACGGCGCCCGACGAGGGGAAAGTCATCTTCGACGGCCGCGAAATCCAGCCGCAGGATGTCTATCGCATCGGCTATCTGCCCGAGGAGCGCGGTCTGTATAAAAAGATGAAAGTGGGCGAACAGGCCGTCTTCTTCGCCCGCCTGAAGGGGCTTTCGCGTCACGAAGCGGTGATGCGGCTCAAGAAGTGGTTCGTCAAATTCGGCATCGAATCGTGGTGGGACCGCAAGGTGGACGAACTTTCGAAGGGTATGGCCCAGAAAGTACAGTTCATCGTCACGGTGCTGCACGAACCTGAGCTGCTGATCTTCGACGAGCCTTTTTCGGGTTTCGATCCGATCAACGCCAACCTTTTGAAGGAGGAGATTCTCGGCTTGCGCGACAAGGGTTCGACGGTCATCTTTTCGACCCACAACATGTCGTCCGTCGAGGAGATCTGCGACCATATCACGCTTATCAACAAGTCGCGCAACATTCTTACGGGTCGTGTGGACGAGATCCGGCGCAGGCACGGCAACAACATTTTCCAGGTAGCCTATCGGGGCGATGCGGAAACGCTGCGCGGTGTGCTCGAAGGTCGCTGCGAGGTGCTCGAACAGCCCGAGCCGGAGTTCGGGGCGGCCTATTCGTCGCTCAAGCTGCATGTGGAGCGGGATGCCGACGTGCGGGAGGTGATCGCCCGAATCAACGATGCGGTGGAGCTGCGCTCCTTCACGGAGATCATCCCGTCGATGAACGACATCTTCATCCGGGCCGTCGGGGGAACCCTCAACGCGGAGTAATCGGAAGAAAACGAACAAGTAAAAGTAGAAAGCCATGGCAAATTCGAAGATAGGAATTATCATTACCCGGGAATTCAACGAACGGGTGCGCAAGAAGTCGTTCATCGTGACCACGATTCTTATGCCGGTGCTGATGATCGGTCTGATGGTGGCCCCGGCGCTCATCATGCGCTATTCCCAGGGGGAAACCCGGCATATTTCCGTGATCGACGAGAGCGGTGTGATCGCTCCCCGGCTCGAGAGCAGCGAGGAGGTGGTCTATGAGCCGACCGACCTGACGCTCGACGAGGCTCGCAGAGAGCATACCGACCGTTTCGGCATACTCTGGATCGGCAGGGACATAATGACCAATCCCGGCAACGTGAAGCTCTATACCAACGGCTCCTCGGCGATGTTGGTCGAGGAGAGTGTGTCGGGGCAGATCGCCGACATCATCGAGAAGGAGAAACTCAAGGACTATAACATCGAAAATCTGTCGCAGATTCTCGACGAGGTGAAGACTACGGTCTATATGCAGGTCTTCCGCAACGACCAGATGCAGGACGACGGCAGCGACAAGCAGGCCAATTCGTCGGCCGTATCGACCGTCGTGGGGCTCGTGCTCGGTATGATCCTCTATATGTTCCTGATGATTTACGGTGCGATGGTCATGCAGTCGGTCATCGAGGAGAAGAACAACCGGGTGCTCGAAGTGGTCGTCTCTTCGATCAGCCCCTTCCGGCTGATGCTGGGCAAGATCCTGGGTATCGCCTCCGTCGCGGTGGTGCAGGTGCTCATCTGGGGCGTGCTGGTGTGCGGCGTGGGTGCGCTCGTCATGCCGCACCTGATCCCCGCCGAGATGATGGGAAGCGTCGAGGCGATGCGTGCCGGGACGCTCGATCCGACAGCGGCGGGCGTCGATATGGAGATGGTGCAGACGCTTGCTACGGCGACCGATTTCGGATATGTCTTCCAGATTTTCGCCTACCTGCTGCTCTACGTGATCGGCGGTTACCTGCTCTATTCGGCGATGTTCGCCGCTGTCGGTTCGGCTGTCGATAACGTGCAGGACGCACAGCAGTTGCAGACCCCGATCATGCTGCCGATCATTTTGAGTATCTTCGTGATGATGGTGGTGATGAAGGACCCCAATTCGCCGCTGGTCTTCTGGTGTTCGATGATTCCTTTCACCTCGCCCGTGGTGATGATGGCCCGCATCCCGTGCGGTATTCCGACCTGGGAGATCGTCGTGTCGCTCGCGGTGCTCTACGCTACGTTTATGGCTATGGTATGGCTCGCGGCGAAGATTTACCGCGTGGGTATCTTCATGTACGGCAAGAAACCTACCTTCAAGGAGCTTTACAAGTGGATCCGCTACAAATATTAGCGGGCACGCTGCGGGGCCGGCCGGATTTTATTTTTCCGGGCACCCTTTTTGCAGGAGGTAAATACAGAAAGGTTTTTTCATAAATAGATTTTTTGATCGCGGGTCCCGGTTGTCGCAAGACGGCCGGGACCTTTTCGTGATCCCTGTCCGGAGTCTGTTGAATCGACTGGTGCCGCTTGTTGCCGGTTCGAAACAAAAGAACCGTTTCCATCGGATTTCGGGCCGAAGTCCTTATTTTTGCCGGGAATTTGACGGGCGGAGGATCGTTTGCCGACATTCGCGGTATTCGTGGCGAGTTTGCGGTGCGGATGCGGGCGACGGGTTTCCGCTATCGGTTCTTCGGTATTCATTTCGCACCTTATTATTAATCGATAAATTTATTGACTTATGTTACACAGAAAAATCGGATGGATGCTGCTTTGTTCAGCGGTTCTGCTGGCATCGTGCAACGACGACGAAACGAATGGCAACGGCGGAAACGGCCCTGCCGTACCGCCTGCGGAGGTGACTGCCGATGTAGATTATGAAGTTTTCGGAGGAGAGGATATGCCGCAGCTCTTCGATATGCAGGCGAAGTACACCGATGCCGTCGGAAAGACCGTGACGGCGGATGTCGCTTCGCTGCCCTGGAGCATTTCTGTCAAAGGAGCGAAGGTTCCTTTCGAGGCGACTGTCGAACTGGTACTGACGGCTAAGGAAGAGGTTGCGGAACAAGCCGCCTACCGCGTGGGACTCGGCTCGGGCGTTTCCTATACAACTACCGACGGCCAATATAAGGAGGCGACCGGTGCCTCGACGATGACCATTGGAAAGGACAAGGTGGAGAAATACCGGCAAACCATTTTGGGAAGAACGTACAAAAGTACCGAACGGATCGAGGTTTCCGGGAAATAAGACCTGAACGAAAGAACTGATAAAAGGCTGTCACCCTCGGTGACAGCCTTTTTTATTGTGGATAAAAGAATCCCCTGCCGAAACGTCGGCAGGGGATTTCTTATTGAACGGAGCGTGCCGTTACCAGATAATCACGCGCTCCTCGACCGGCATATACATCTTGCCGTCGGTGATGTTGAAGGCATCGAAGAAATCCTGGAGGTTGCGCAGCGTAGCGTCCACGCGCCATTGACCGAGCGAGTGTACGTCGAGTTTGGTCAGACGGGCGATCTCCTCGTCGCGGATGTTCTGTGCCCAGACGGTCGCGTAGCTCAGGTAGAAGCGCTGAGCCGGCGTGAGGCCGTCGATCGGTTCGGGCTCGGTGCCGTTCAGCGAGTTCTTGAGTGCCGTGTAAGCCACGCGCAGACCGCCCTGATCGGCGATATTCTCGCCCAGACAGAGCGAACCGTTGGCGAAGATGGCCGGCTGGTCGCCGCGTGCGGGCAGCACCTCGATCGCATCGAATTGCTTGACCAGAATGTCGGTCTTCTGTTTGAAGGCTTCGGCATCGGCGTCGGTCCACCAGTTGTTCATGTTGCCGTCCTTGTCGAACTGACGGCCCTGATCGTCGAATCCGTGCGTCATCTCGTGTCCGATCACTACGCCGATAGCGCCGTAGTTCACCGCGTCGTCGGCTGCCGGGTTGAAGAACGGCGGCTGAAGGATTGCTGCCGGGAAGCAGATTTCATTGGTGGTCGGGTTGTAGTAGGCATTGACCGTTTGCGGAGTCATGTGCCACTCTTCGGGATCGACGGGTTTATCCGTTTTGGCAAGCGCATCGCGGGTCGCCCATTCGCTGGCACGCTGGATATTCTCCCAGTAGGAGAGGGTCGGGTCGATTTCGAGCGTGGAGTAGTCCTTCCACTTGTCGGGGTAGCCGATTTTTACGCGGAAAGCGGCGAGTTTCTCGCGGGCGCGCATCTTGGTCGAGTCGCTCATCCAGTCGAGCTGGTCGATGTGTTGGCCGAGGGCCGTGCGGAGATTCTCCACCAGGGTCATCATGCGGGCCTTGTCCTCGGCGGGGAAGAACTTCTCGACGTACATTTCGCCTACGGCCTCGCCCAGGGCGCTGTTGGGAATGGCCATGGCACGTTTCCAGCGGGGACGGGGCTCCTGCTTGCCCGACATCGTGCGGCCGTAGAAGTCGAACGATGCGGCGTAGAAGTTATCGTCCAGGTAGGGTGCTGCGGCGTTGAGGTATTGCGATGCCAGGTAGTAGCGCAAGTCTTCGATCGGAGTGGTTTCGATTAGCTTGTTCAGCGCCTCCATGTATTCGGGCTGGCAGACGATCACACGCTCGGGATTGATTCCGGAGAATGCGAAGAGCTGTGCCCAGTCGATGGCGTCGTAGTTCTTTTTCAGATCGGCGGTCGTCATCGGGTTGTACATGCGCTGAATATCGCGCAGCTCGACGTTCGAACGCATGTTCTTGGCCAGTTCGGTTTCGATGCGCATAACGGCGTCGGTCGCCTTGCCTGCCTCGGACTCTTCGAGTCCGGCCAGCGTGAAGAGCCGGTTCAGATAAGTTTTGTAGGCTTCGCGGATCGATTCGTTCTCGGCGTCGAGGTAGTAGTCGCGGTCACCCATGCCGATACCCGACTGTCCGATATAGAGGGCATTGACTTTGCTGTCCTTCAGATCGGCCTGGGGACCGAAGCTGAACAGGGGCGAGCTCGAAGTCAGCTGCATCACGGACAGGATCGGAGTGAGTTGTTCCTTCTTGTCGAGGGACAGGATGGTTTTCAGCTCGGCCTTGACGGGAGCGGCGCCCTCCTTGTTCAGGCGTACCGAGTCGAGGCCCAACTTGTAGAGGTCGGCGATTTTCTGATTGACCGTGCCCTTCGCAGGGTTCTCCTTGGTCATCTGGGTGAAGAGCTCGTTGATGCGAATCTCGTTGTTGTCGCTCAGCACGTTGAACATGTTGTAGCTCGAATGTTCAGGTTTGAGCGGATTTTTAGCCTGCCAGCCGCCCGTGGCGTACTGGTAGAAACTCTCGTTGGGGGCGACCGAGGTGTCCATGTTGGACGGATCGAGCGCCGGCGTCGAGTTGGTCGGTTTGTTTTGGCAGCCCATCATACAAAGAACGGTTGCAGCGAAAAGAATTTTTTTCATTGGTTGTTTACTCTAAATATTTTAAGGTTTCTGTCTGTTTTCGATTCAGTACGGAGAGCGGTTCGATGGGACCGCGCTCTGTTCGTGCCCAGCTTATTTGCGGATGGCCGCCACACCCGGCAGCTCCTTGCCTTCGATGTATTCGAGCAGTGCGCCGCCGCCCGTAGAGACGTAGCTCACCTTGTCGGCCAGGCCGAACTTGTTGATGCAGGCCACCGAATCGCCGCCGCCGATGAGCGAGAAGGCTCCTTTCGAAGTGGCTTCGGCGATCGCTTCGGCCACGGCTTTCGAGCCGGTAGCGAACTTGTCCATCTCGAAAACACCTACGGGGCCGTTCCACAGGATCGTCTTGCAGCCCAGGATGTGTTCGCGGAAAATCTTCTTGCCCTCCTCGCCGATGTCGAGGCCCATCCAGCCGTCGGGGATATCGTTCACCGGAGCCTGGCGCGTATCGGCATCCTCGGCGAATTTGTCGGCGATCAGCGCATCGGGCGAGAATACCAGCTTCACGCCGCGCTCCTCGGCTTTCTTCACGATTTCGAGTGCCGTGGGGAACATCTCCGGCTCGCAGAGCGAGTTGCCGACTTTGCCGCCCTGCGCCGCTGCGAAGGTGTAGGACATACCGCCGCCGATGACGATCGAATCGACCTTCTCCATCAGGTTTTCGAGGATCGAGATCTTGGTCGAAACTTTCGACCCGCCGATGATCGCCGCGAACGGGCGCCGGGGGTTCAGCATCAGACGATCGACCGCCTGCAATTCGTTCTCCATCACGTAGCCGAACATCTTGTCGTGGGGGAATTTATCGGCGATCAGGGCTGTCGAGGCGTGTGCGCGGTGCGCGGTGCCGAAAGCGTCGTTGATGTAGCAGTCGGCATACGAGGCCAGCCGCTCGACGAACTCTTTCTGCGAGGCTTTGACCGCTTTTTTGGCTGCGGCCTTCTCCTCTTCCGAAGCATCTTCGGCGAGTCCGCGGGGCTTGCCCTCCTCCTCGGCGTAGAAACGCAGGTTATCGTTGTTCTTCTTGGGCCGTCCCAGATGCGACATCAGGATTACCGAGCCGCCCGCGTCGAGTACCTTGCGGATCGTGGGGATCGCCGCCCGGATGCGGGTGTCGTCCGTTACCTGGCCCTTGTCGTCGAGGGGGACGTTGAAGTCCACGCGGATAATCGCCCGCTTGCCTTTGAAATCGTAAGAATCGATTTTGAACATAATTCGAAATATTTAATGGTTGAACGTGCTGGTTCCACAACCGGCTATAACGTGACAAATTTAGCAAAATAGTTTGTAAATGCGTCGTGTCCGCCGGGAAATTTGAGATTGCGGGGGCGGGAAACGATCCTGCGGATCGCTTTCCGATGCCGGAATTTGTCCTTTTGCCTCGTGCCGGCGCTCTGTTTTCGGTGGAACATAGCGGGTTGTCCGTTTATTCCGTTTTCGTTCGCGGACGACTTCGGCGACCGGTCGCAAACTTGCGGAATCCGGGCCGGATTTTGCCGGATACCGCCTTGCGGGGCCCGGGATTTGCAGGGGTTGCCGTCGGGGAGGGTACGGGGTCCGGCGGCGATCGGATAAAAAATTCGACGACAGGTATCATTTTTATAAAAAACAACTATCTTTGCTGATAGTTTGATAGTAAAACACCCCTCGAACGTCACAAAATCTAACAATATGTACGGTAAAATTAAAGAACATTTGGAGCATGAGCTGGCCGAAATCAAAGCGGCAGGGCTCTACAAGAACGAACGCATCATCGAATCCCCGCAGCGTGCCGAGATCACGGTCGGCGGACGTCAGGTGCTGAATTTCTGTGCGAACAACTACCTCGGCCTTTCGGACAATCCGCGTCTGATCGAAGCGGCGAAGAAGGCGATGGATGCACGCGGCTACGGCATGTCGTCCGTGCGTTTCATCTGCGGTTGCCAGGATATGCACAAGCAGCTCGAGAAGGCGATCGCCGACTATTTCGGTACCGAAGACACGATTCTCTATGCCGCTTGCTTCGACGCCAACGGCGGCGTGTTCGAACCTCTGTTTACCGAGCAGGATGCGATCATCTCCGATTCGCTCAACCATGCGTCGATCATCGACGGCGTGCGTCTGTGCAAGGCCGTTCGCTACCGTTACGCCAACGCTGACATGGCCGAGCTGGAGGATTGCCTCAAGAAAGCCCAGGCACAGCGTTTCCGCATCATCGTAACCGACGGCGTCTTCTCGATGGACGGCAACGCCGCTCCGCTGGACGAGATCTGCAAGCTGGCTGAGAAATACGATGCGCTGGTGATGGTCGATGAGTGCCACTCGGCAGGCGTGCTGGGCAAGACCGGTCGCGGTATCACCGAACTCTACAACCTGCGCGGACAGGTCGATATCCTGACCGGTACGCTGGGCAAAGCCTTCGGCGGCGCGGTAGGCGGTTTCACCACCGGCCGCAAGGAGATTATCGACATGCTGCGCCAGCGTTCGCGCCCGTACCTCTTCTCAAACTCGCTGCCCCCTGCCGTAGTGGGTGCTTCGATCGAGATGTTCAAGATGCTCGGCGAGAGCGATGCGCTGCACGACAAGCTCGTGAAGAACGTCGAGCATTTCCGCAAGGGTATGATGGCCGCCGGCTTCGACATCAAGCCTACGCAGTCGGCTATCTGCGCCGTGATGCTCTACGATGCCAAACTGTCGCAGGATTTCGCCGCCCGTCTGCAGGACGAGGGTATCTTCGTGACCGGCTTCTACTATCCCGTGGTGCCGAAGGGACAGGCCCGTATCCGCGTGCAGGTTTCGGCCGGCCACACCACCGAGCAGCTCGACCGTTGCATCGCAGCGTTCGTGAAGATCGGTAAGGAGATGAACGTAATCAAATAAGTTTACAACCGACTAAAACGAGTTTTTCCATGCCTAAAGCAACTTTGGACGCTATCGACGGGAAGATTCTCCAGTACCTCGTCCGGAATGCACGCATGCCGTTCCTCGAGATCGCACGCGAGTGCGGGATTTCGGGTGCGGCCATTCACCAGCGTATCCGCAAGTTGCACGATTCGGGGGTGATCCTGGGAAGCCGCCTGATCGTGGACCCCAAGATGCTGGGTTTCGACGTATGCGCTCTGATCGGTATTTGCGTGCAGGATCCGATGTATATGATGCAGACGATGGAGAAACTCAAGGAGATTCCCGAAATCGTGGAGTGCCACTTCATCACCGGAAATTTCAACATTCTGGTAAAACTCTACTGCCTGGACAACGAACACCTGATGAAAACCATTTTCGACGGAATTCTGCGTATCCAGGGCATTTCGACCACCCAGACCTTCATTTCGCTCAACGAGGCTTTCCAACGCCAGGTGAGCATCGATTTCATCCGGGCTGCGGAGCGTTGAAAAGAGGACGGGAATAGGAAACGACGGGACGTGCCTGCGGGTGCGTCCCGTTTTTTATGGCTCCCGGGTCCTGCATCCTTGCGAATCCCGAAAATTGTGACTACCTTGCAGAGGCTATGGAAAATGAGAAAAAACCGACGATCATTCGTCTTACCAAGGAGTTTACATTCGAGGCGGCTCATGCGCTGGAGGGTTACGACGGCCTTTGCCGCGAGATTCACGGCCACTCCTACCGCCTGTTCGTGACGGTCAAGGGGACGCCTTGCGCCGACGAGTCGAATCCCAAGTTCGGCATGGTGATGGATTTCGGAGAGCTGAAACGGATTGTGAACGAACAGATCCTCTCCCGCCTCGACCACGCTTTCGTCATGCGCCGCACGGCCGAAAGCACCCGTGTAGCGGAACAGATCGGCTGTCGCTTCGGCCGCATCGTGCTGGTCGATTATCAGCCTACGTGCGAGAATATGCTCGCGGATTTCGCCGCCCGCATCGAAGCCGACCTGCCGTCCCATGTCAAGCTCCACGCCCTGCGTCTGCACGAAACGGCGACTTCGTTCGCCGAGTGGATGGCCGAGGATAACCGATAGAATCCGATGAAAAAACTCTTTCTTGTCGATGCCTATGCATTGATTTTCAAGTATTATTATGCGTTCATGGGACGTCCCATGCGCAATCGTGCGGGGATGAATACCTCGGTGGTGTTCGGTTTCACGAAATTTCTGCGCGACATCCAGAAACGGGAACATCCCGACCTGCTGGGCGTCGCGTTCGACCCGAAAGGCGGCAGTTTCCGCCGCGAAATTTTCCCCGAATACAAGGCCAACCGTGCCGAAACGCCGGAGGATATCCTGTTGTCGGTGCCTTATGTCAAGCGGATCGTCGAGGCGATGTGTATTCCGGTGCTGGAGGTGCCCGGTTACGAGGCCGACGATGTGATCGGCACGCTTGCATACAAGGGCGTCGAGGCGGGTTACGACGTTTTCATGGTTACGCCCGACAAGGACTACGGACAGTTGGTTTGCGACAACTGTAAGATCTACAAACAGAAAGGCAACGACGGTATCGAAATCGTCGGCCGGGAGGCGATCCGCGAGAAATACGGCATCGAGAATCCGCAGTTGGTACGCGACATCCTGGCGTTGTGGGGCGATGCTTCGGACAACATTCCCGGCGTGCCGGGCATCGGGGAAAAAACCGCCTGCAAGCTGGTGCAGGAGTGGGGGACGGTGGAAAATATCCTGCAAAACGCCGATCGGATCAAGGGCCGGCAGGGTGAGAAGATCGCCGAGTGGGGCGACAAACTCCTGTTGGCCAAGCGGCTGACGACCATCTGCCTGGACGTGCCGATCGACTTTCGGGAGGAAGATTTGACGGTGTGCGCCCCCAGGATCGACGAGCTGAAGGCCCTTTTCGCCGAGCTGGATTTCCGGATATTCCTGAACGATCTGACGAACCTAGCTCCTGCCGAACCGCTGCCCGAAGGGCCCCGTCAGGCGGCCCAGACCCAGTTGGCGGAGGTGGCGCGTGCGAAGTCCGCAGCCGCTAAAAAAGCTGCGCTGGCGGGGCAGGGAGATCTGTTCGCTCCCGCAGCCGAACCCGGGGAATCCCCGGCATCCGACCGGGGATCGGCGCCGTCCGATGAACAGACGGCGGAAAGCGAGGAGTTCGCCACGGCGCAAACCACACCCCACGCCTATACGATCGTGCGTACGGTGCAGGAGCTGGAGGCTGTCCTGCGCGAAGTGGCGGCCTGTCCGGAGTTTTGTTTCGATACCGAAACGACGGGATTCGACATTTTCAACGACCGGATCGTGGGGCTTTCGCTCGCGGTACGTCCTTACGAGGCGTGGTATATTCCGTTCAATGAATCCAATACGGCCGAATATGCGGCCCTTATCCGGCCGCTGTTCGCCGACGAAAAGATCGCCAAGATCGGGCAGAACATCAAGTTCGACCTGATGGTGCTCGGTCGCCTGGGGGTCGAGATTCGCGGCCGGCTTTACGATACGATGATCCTCCATTACCTGCTCGATCCCGAGTCGCGTCACAACATGGATGCGCTGGCGATGCGCTACCTCAATTACCGGCCGATTTCGATCACTTCGCTCATCGGCAAGGGAGCCCGGCAGCTGACTATGGACATGATTTCGCTGGAGCGGGTGGCCGAATACGCTGCCGAGGATGCCGACGTGACGCTGCGCTTGAAACAGGTGCTGTGGCCGAAGGTCGAGGAGTTGGATCTGGCCGGGCTGTACCTGGAGATCGAGGAGCCGATGATCGCTGTGCTGGCCGAGATCGAGACGGCCGGGGTGCGGATCGATTCGGAGGCGCTGGCCGAGTATGCCGTCGAACTCAATAAAACCCTCAACGATCTGGAGGGAGATATACGCCGTCTGGCGGACGAGCCGTCGCTCAACGTCAATTCGGCGCGGCAGCTGGGCGAGGTGCTTTTCGGGAAGCTCCGCATCGCGGAGAAGCCCAAGATGACCAAAACCAAGCAGTTTTCGACCGAGGAGGAGTACTTGCAGACTTTCGCCCACAAATACGAGATCGTCGATAAGATCCTCGAATACCGGGGCGTGAAGAAGCTGCTTTCGACCTATGTGGAGGCATTGCCTCTGCTGGTCAATCCGGCGACGGGCAAGATCCATACTTCCTTCAACCAGGCCGTGACAGCTACCGGACGGCTCTCCTCGACCAATCCCAACCTGCAAAATATTCCCGTGCGGGACGAGTTGGGACGCCGGATCCGGAAGGCGTTCATCCCTTCGGACGATGAGCACCTGCTGCTTTCGGCCGATTACAGCCAGGTGGAACTGCGCCTGATGGCTCACTTGAGCGGCGACGAGTCGCTGATCGCGGCTTTCGAACACGGCGAGGACGTGCATGCGGCCACCGCCGCACGGCTTTTCGGCAAAGAGGTGGCCGAGGTGGACAGCGACGAACGCCGCAAGGCCAAGACCGCCAATTTCGGCATTATCTACGGTATTTCGGCTTTCGGCCTGAGCCAGCGGCTCGACATTCCCCGCAAGGAGGCCAAAGAGATTATAGAGGGTTATTTCGCCTCTTACCCCCACGTCAAGGAGTACATGGACCGGGTGGTGGAAGAGGCTAAGCGCGACGGCTATGTTTCGACGATCTTCGGCCGCCGCCGCTACCTGAACGACATCGCCTCGCGCAACGCCGTGGCCCGCGGCCTGGCCGAGCGAAATGCCGTGAACGCTCCGATTCAGGGAAGCGCCGCCGACATCATGAAGATCGCCATGATCCGCGTGAGCCGCCGGTTCCGCGAGGAGGGCATCCGCTCGAAGGTGATCCTGCAGGTGCACGACGAGTTGGTGGTCGATATGCTTCGTTCGGAGCAGGAGCGCGTCATCGCCATCGTTACCGAGGCCATGGAGTCCGCCGCTGCGCTGCGCGTGCGGCTGGTGGTGGACTGCGGCGTGGGCGACAATTGGCTCGAAGCGCACTGATGCCCCGTTTCGACAGAATAGAATCCCCTGCCGCCCGATCGGGCGGCAGGGGATTCTATCTGGAAAGTGCATGCGGCAGGGTGCTTCGGACTGTTGTCTTCGGCGATATGTCCTTTGTGTGATTTCGACTTACGCTATGCCGTTTTCTCCGGAGGGGCTTTCGGAAGTTCTGCGCGGCACAGTTTCAGGGCTTGAATCCGTGCGGGAACCGGGCCTTTGTGGGTTGAAACTGCCTGCAAGGGATTTCGAAGGGGAACGGCTATCTCTTCGCCTCCCCCTTCTTGGCGATCGAGAACCGGAACACGAGTCCCCCTTCCGGGCGGTTCGCCACTTCGATTCGGCCGCCGTGGAAAAGTATGGCGTTGCGTACGATCGCCAGGCCGAGTCCGGTGCCTCCCGCCCGGCGCGAACGCCCCTTGTCGATCCGGTAGAAACGTTCGAAGAGGTAGGGCAGGTGTTCGGGATTGACGCCCGTGCCGTTGTCCGAGAATGAAAATTCGTAGCGGTCGTCCGTTTCGTCCGTCAGGGCGATGTCGATCCGGTTGCCGCCCGAGTAGTTGAGGGCGTTGTCCGTCAGGTTGCGGAAAACGGAGTAGAGCAATCCTTCGTTGCCCTCGACCGTCAGGGGACGGTCGCATGTCCAGTGTACCGTAAATCCGCGTCGGGCGCTTTCCGGGGCCGTGTCGGTTATCACTTCGCCGATCAGGGCGCGGAGGTCCACTTCGGTACGGTCGATCATCTGTCCTCCTTCGTCCAGCCGGGTGATCGACGATACGTCCTGCAACAGTTGCCGGAGCCGTTCGGACTGGGTGAAACACTTTTCGAGGAAGGCCCGCTGCGTCGCTGCGTCGATATGCGGATTGGCGATGAGGGTTTCGAGGTAGCCGTGGATGGAACTTACGGGGGTTTTCAACTCATGGTTGATATTGTTGGTCAATTGCCGCTTGATGCGGATTTTTTCCTGCTCCTCGTGCAGTGCGGCGGCATGTTCGCGGTCGCGCTCTGCGAGGGTCGCCTCCATTTGAACCATGTTTTTCGTGAACTGGCGGACCACGTAGTAGCCGACCAGACACAGCAGCAGGGTGACTGAACCCATGAACCACAGAAAGTTGCGGTCGGCGTTCAGCACCTGCGACAACGACACGGTGTAGGGCAGCGACGAGCGGACGATCCGGTCGCCGATGCGGGAGGCGGAGTAGAAGTAGGTGCGCCCGTTGTTCTCCGACTGGCGGCGGATCGTATAGCCGTGACCGTCGGTGAGGGCGGCCGCCACTTCCGGCCGGTCGAGGTGGTTCGACATCTCGGCCGGGGGTTCTTCGGAGTCATAGACGACCGTACCGTCCAGGTCGATCAGGGTGATGCGCAGCCCCTCGAAGAAGTCGGAGTGCGCATCGAAAAAGTCGTGGGGAGTGCGTGCATTGCTCAAAGCCTCTTCCAGTTGGGCGTTGATGATCTGCAACTGCGAATCGAGCAGCTCCGTGCGCAGCTCCTTCTCCCGGTGGTATTGGAAGCCGACGAAGCAGACGATGAGCAGCCACGAGAAGCCCAGCAGCCAGAGGAACGATTGCGTCTGATAGGAGTGTTTACTTTTCAAATCCATAGCCGTAGCCCAGGCGGGTCACCAGATGCGAGCCGTAGGGCCCGATTTTCTTGCGCAGGCGCGTGATGTTTACGTCGATCGTGCGGTCCAGGACGATCACTTCGTTGTTCCAGACCCGGGCGAGGATCTGTTCGCGCGAGAAGATCACCCTAGGGTGGGAAAGGAGCAGGGTGAGGATTTCGAACTCCTTTTTGGTCAGGGGAACCTCCTGTCCGTTCACCCGGCAGACCTTGCTCTGCAGGTCGAGGCAGAGCCCTTCGAAACAGATGGCTTCCTCCTCCTGCCGGGCTTGCGAGCGGCGCAGCACGCTCCGTACCCGGGCCGTCACTTCGCGCATCGAGAAGGGTTTGGAGATATAGTCGTCGGCACCCAGGTTCAAGCCCGCAACGGTGTCGTCTTCGGTGTCTTTGGCCGTGCAGAAGATGATCGGCACGGCAGCCGTTTCGGGCGAGGACTTGAGCATACGGGCCATTTTGAAGCCGCTGATCTCTCCCATCATTACGTCGAGCAGCAGCAGCGAATAACGTTCGGGATGCATCGCCAGCGCTTGTTCGGCGCTGTAAGCCACATCCACTTCGTATCCTTCGAGTTCGAGGTTGAATTTCAGGATTTCACACAGCGACTCTTCGTCGTCCACCACCAGAATTTTGTATTTCCCCATGACCTTCGTATTGATTCGACGCGTCAAAATTAGGGAATAAAACGGTTTCGCAAATCCGGAAGGATCGAAATTTCACGGAATTGTAACAGACGGTTCATAAAAACGAGGCATTTCCCGGATTTTGTAACGGGTTTGTAACAGGTTTGAAACGTCGTTATCATTTCCGCCCGGTACTTTTGTTCCCGAATGATAACTTTAGGCGTAAAACCAATTAAAAAAGTATGGAATCAATCTATTTAGGCATTGTCCTCTTCCTCTTTCTGCTGGCGATTTTCGATCTGGTGGTGGGTGTCAGCAACGATGCCGTGAATTTCCTGGGGTCGGCCGTCGGCGCCCGGGCCGCTTCGTTCAAGTGGATCATGGGTGTAGCTGCGGTGGGTATCCTGTGCGGCGCCGTCATGAGCAACGGTATGATGGATGTCGCCCGGCACGGGATTTTCAGGCCCGAACAGTTCTATTTCCAGGATATCATGTGTATCTGCCTGGCGGTCATAGCAATCGACGTGATTCTTCTGGACACCTTCAATACCCTGGGGCTGCCGACTTCGACTACCGTGTCGATCGTTTTCGAGTTGCTGGGAGGTGCGTTCGCTCTGGCGATGGTCAAGCTGGCCGCAGACGATACGGGGCTTACCTTTGCCGATATGCTGAATTCGGAAAAGGCTTTGTCGGTCATCATGGCCATCTTCCTTTCGGTGGCGATCGCATTCGTATTCGGCGCAGTGGTGCAATATATCGCCCGATTGATCTTTACTTTCAATTATAAGTCGCACATGAAGTGGTCCGCCGCGCTGTTCGGCGGTGTGGCGATGAAGGATTCGTCGTTCATGACACCCGAACTGTCGGAGTGGATTTCTACCTATACCCGTCACCTGGTGGCCGGCTGCTTCATCTTCTTCTGCCTTCTCTCGCAGGTGCTCCACTGGTGTCGGATCAATATTTTCAAGGTAGTCACGCTGCTGGGAACTTTCGCCCTGGCACTGGCCTTCGCCGGAAACGACCTGGTGAATTTCGTGGGCGTACCTCTGACGGGCTACTCTTCCTATATGGATTACGTCGCCAACGGCAACGGATCCGAAACCTTCCTGATGGATTCGCTGAACGCGCCTGCCCGGACGCCCTTCATTTTCCTGGCTCTTTCGGGCGTGGTGATGATCGTCGCCCTGACCACTTCGCGGAAGGCCCGGGGCGTTATCAAGACCTCGGTGGATCTGGCCCGTCAGGATGCCGGCGACGAGATGTTCGGTTCGTCGGGGCTGGCCCGGAGTATCGTGCGTGCTTCGTCGTCCCTCGCTACCGGAATCGACAATGCGATGCCGCAGGGACTGAAGCGCTGGCTCGGGAAACGCTTCGATAAGGACGAGGCGATTCTGGAGAACGGTGCCGCTTTCGATATGGTACGTGCGGCGGTCAATCTGCTGCTGGCCAGCTTGCTGATCGCATTGGGCACCTCGCTCAAGTTGCCTCTTTCGACTACTTACGTGGCCTTTATGGTGGCGATGGGTTCTTCGCTGGCCGATAAGGCCTGGGGCCGCGAGAGCGCCGTATTCCGCATTACGGGTGTGATTTCCGTGATCGGCGGCTGGTTCATTACGGCCGGTGCGGCTTTCGTGGCGACGTTCCTGCTCGCGCTTGCTATCTATTACGGCGGTACGATCGCTATGGTCGTGGTCGTAGCGCTGACGATTCTCTTCCTGATACGCAGCAATATCCGCTACCGCCGGAAGATGAAGGCCGAGCACGATGATGTTTTCAAGGGGATGATGACTTCCCGCGACAAGGCCGAAGTGTGGACGTTGCTCCGCCGACATATGACCGAGTCGCTCATGGCATCGGTAACGTTCGCCGAATCGACCTTCCGTCAGATTACCGACGGTTTGCTGAAGGAGGATATCAAGAGCCTGCGCAAAGCTGAACGGGCGCTCGGAGGAGAAAAAGACCTGCTCAAGCGGGTGCGTCGTCGGCAGATGCTCGCCATGCGCCGTATCGACCGCAACCTGGCGCTCGAAAAGAACACCTGGTTCCACACGGCGAGCAATGCTTCCGAGCAACTTTATTACTGTCTCAAACGTCTTTGCGAGCCGTGCAAGGAGCATGTCGGCAATAACTTCAACCCGATGCCCAAAGTTTATCTGCGGGAGTTCCTGCCCATTCGGACCCGGATTTTCAACCTGATGGTCGAGATTCGCCGCATGATGGAGCAGAACGACTATTCGGATATCGAGAACGTGCTGATCGAAGCCGAAGGGTTGCGCGAATCCATCTCGACCGAGCGCAAGACCCAGATGTACCGGGTGCAGGAGGAGGGCAACAGCCTGCATGTTTCGCTCGTCTATCTGATTACGCTGCAGGAGTCCCAGGAATTAGTCGATACGTTGCGTCAGTTGCTGAAGGCTTGTAATAAGTTTACCAAATAAGTAATAAGTCGTATTTTGAACCTGCGATAGACAAAAACAGTGTCATTTGCACTGTTTTTGTCTATATTTGCGGAACACGAGATATTTTGAAAGGGTTAAATAGGTTTCAATCAATGTATTATGCCTGTGGCCCGTATCTGACGACAAGATAAAAGAGAATAGAGTTGCCTATGGAGAATTTTACCCGCAGAGTGGCCGGATGGTTTTTATTATGCCTTGCGATGAGTATGTCGTTGTCCGCAGCGGCCCAGCAACCTCCGGTGGAGAGGGTGGATGTGGAAACGATACCCGTGCAGGACGATCTGGAAGAGATGGTCATCGAGTCGCAGCCGGAGAGTACGAATCACCCGAAACAGGAAAAAGATGTCGATACGGATGACGACGATCGTGCCGCTGCGGTGCGGACGGATGCCGGGCAGGACGAGAACGTCGGGCAGGGCGAGCTTTCGCAGAAGGACAGGAGGCGTGACAAGGGCGACGGTCGTGAGAACGACGATGAGGATGATGACGAAGATGAGGATGATGACGAGGACGAAGGAGTCCGAGTTCAGACTCATTTCGAAATTTCGGCAGCTTCGGGAGCACAAAAGGAGGAGAAAAAGGCTCCACCCGTGACGATCGACCTGTTGGGAACGCTCCGGGCCAAATTCGAGTACCAGCCCGGCGAGGGCGATGCCCGCTTCCAGGTTCGCAACGCCCGCTTCGGCGTGGCCGGCGAGATCTATTCGAAACTGGCTTACTGTATGGAGATCGACCTCTCGGACGAGGGAAAGATCAAGATGGTCAATGCGTATCTGGGGACCAAACTCTATAAGGGACTCGGTTTCACGATCGGATTTATGCGGGTCCCGTTTACCATCGATGCTCACCGTTCCCCCCATACGCAGTATTTTGCGAACCGTTCGTTCATCGCCAAGCAGGTGGGCAGCGTCCGCGATGTCGGAGCCACCCTGGGCTGGAAATTCGGCGAGAAGGTTCCGATCAACCTGCAAGTCGGTATGTTCAACGGGTCGGGTATCGACGACCAGAAGGATTTCTGGACCGACAAATTCAACTATGCGGCAAAGGCGCAGTTCGGTTTTGCCGAGGGGATGAATTTCGTGGTGAGCTACCAGACGACCCGTCCTGCCGATACGCGGATTCACCTTTACGACGTGGGGTGCTCCTACCGCTTGGGCGGTTGGTTCTTCGAGGCCGAGTATCTGCGTAAGGAGTATGCCCGCAATTCGTTCGCGGGCGTGAATGCCTTCGACGGATTTTTCTGTTATGACCTGCCTTTGCGCCGTGTCTTCAAAAAGATGTCGTTCGCAGGCCGTTACGACTATATGTCCGATCACAGCAACGGCATTCCCGACGACAACGGTCTGCTGTTCGTCAATGATCTGGAGCGTCATCGCGTCACGGCAGGCATTACGTTCAGCTTCGGATTGCCTTTTATGGCCGATATCCGGCTCAACTATGAGATGTATTTTTACGACAAGGGTGTCGTCCCCAAAGTTTCCGAACACGACAAGATCGTCCTGGAATTTATGGCTCACTTTTAGCCGTTTTAAGGATTTGAGAAAAGAAAACCCCGCATTCTATATGTGCGGGGTTTTCTTTTGCCGGTTCGGAAACATTTCGTAGCTCGTGTCGGAGAAGTCCGGAAGGGAGGGTAGAGGAGTAGGAGTAGGAGTAGGAGTAGGAGTAGGAGTAGGAGTGTCGGTAATCGCCCCGTTTTTTCTGTTTCGGCTTGGTTTCCGATTCCCGCTCTTGCGACCTCTTTTTTGGCGCTCGATCGTGGGCTTGGCCCTGTTTGTCCTGTATCTTTCTGTTTTTTTGTTTTTTATCCCGAGGCTCTTTCCGAACCGGCGAATAAAAAGACGGTGTATCATAACAGGCAAACCGCTTCGTTATTATCGGTATCGCGGCTCGATTATGTACGGTCAGGACACGTTCTTCGCCGTGAACCTCGATGTCTGTTCTTACATACCTGAAAGGGGATGCGCCAAATTTCTCAATTTGACACATCCCCTTCGGGAATGAATCCTTCCTGAAATTAGTATCCCAGGGTTTTCGCAGCCGCGTAGGAAATTTTCAGGGCATTCGCGCGGCGAAGTTCCTGCTTGATCTCCGTGATACGGCCCATAGTCGTATATCGGTCGGCCTTCAGACAGATCGTCATCAAGGCACGCTCCGACTCATTGAGCTTGTCACGCTCGGCAGCTACGAACTGGCCGATATCCTGAGCGGTTTTGAAGGCATCGTTGAGCTGAATACGGGGTGCAGGACCGTACTGTTCCCGCCAAACGCCGATCGGCTCTCCGATGTGGATGTAACTTACGAGTGATTTCTTCTCCAGTTTCTGCACCTCGGTTGCTTCTGGAACTTGGTATTTTACATGTAATTCCTGATCGCGCATGGTCGTAGATACCATGAAGAAGAACAGGATCATGAAGATCACGTCCGGCAGCGAGGCGGTAGAGATCGGGGGCAAACTTTTGTTGCCCTTCTTTTTAATTACTGCCATACTACTTTTTTCCTCCTAAATCTCTGGGTTCTGCTTCCGAGATACTCATGGGAACGGCTTTGGCTACGATACCGCGCTCCGCTTCTCCGAGATCCGAGAATTTCATTTGGAATTTATTCTTCGAAACTTCGTCACGGATTTCGTTGATCGCACGCGTCAGCTCGTTCTGTACCATGATGTAGATCTGATATTGGGTATCTTTGGTCGTTTGCAGCGAGAGTACGCCTTTTCCGACCGGATAGCTCCATTTGCTGCCGTCGGGGAGCTCGAACTCCTCGACCTCTTTTTCGGGCAGGTTGGGATCGTCCATCACATTGAGGAGGAAGTCCTTCGCCCGGTCCTTCAACTGGTGGATATCGACGTACTCCTGTTCGCCGGCCCTGCCCACGAAGATATCGCCGCGGCCGTTCACCAGAACGGGCAGAAGGTTACGTATCTTCACCTTCATATCCTCGACCTTTTGATCCTCGGGGGGCATCGGCGGCAGGTTACGGGCGATACCCGTATCGACGTTCATCGTCGTAGCCACCAGGAAGAATATGAGCAGCAAGAAAGCGATGTCGGCCATTGAACCGGCATTGATCTCCTGTACTTTTCTTTTATCTATAGGCATCGTTCAAACTCTATTTGAAAGCTTTGTATATCTCTGTGAAAATAGCTGTCAGAACAGCGGCACCCAGAGCTACGTAGGTTACCAGAATGCTGGCTTCCGTGATAACGGTTTCAGGATGCGGGAAGAAGCCTCCGTTCGCGACGTCCGGAATTTCGATCGTATGTCCGCGGGCGATCAGGTAGGCTGCCGCGACGATGACGATGATCAGAAGTGTCGAAAGCAGCGTTCCTTTGATGCCTTTGGAACTGTTGACCATACCCCAAACGGCCGTGAACAGTGCTGTTGCAATACCGACTGCGATCAGGATATAACTCCAGATGAGGTTCAGGTTGATCGCCTCGTTGCTGCCGCCGGCCACCATTGCATATACGGTCAGAATCACCGTAATCAGCAGGATGACGCCCAGCAATATGTTTAATATTTTTTTCATAATAGGGAATAAAGTCTTTATAAGTGCGAATTATTTCTTGTAAGCCGTCAGGATATCCATCAGGGTGATGGACGAATCCTCCATATCGTTTACGAGCGAGTCGATCTTGGAAACGATATAGTTGTAGAACAACTGAAGAATAACCGCAGCGATAAGACCCAGCAGGGTGGTCAGCAGGGCGACCTTGATACCGCCGGCAACCAGCGTCGGAGAGATATCGCCCGCAGCCTGGATGGCGTCGAACGCCTCGATCATACCCACGACGGTACCCATAAATCCGAGCATCGGGCTAAGTGCGATGAACAGACCGATCCAGCTCAAGCCCGACTCCATGCGGCCGGTCTGTACCGAACCGTAGGAAACGACGGCTTTCTCGACACTGTCCAAACCCTGGTTGTAACGATCCAGACCCTGATAGAAGATCGATGCGACCGGACCGCGCTTGTTGCGGCAAACTTCCTTGGCAGCTTCGATACCGCCCTTTTTCAGCGCTTCTTCGACCTGTGCGATCAGTTTCTTGGAGTTGATGGTGGAAAGGCTCAGGTAAAGCATACGCTCGATGGCAATGGCAAGACCGAATACCAAGCAGAGGAGCACCGGAAGCATCCACTCCCAACCGCCTTCGAGGAACTTCTGCATCAGCACCTGGTGCATCGGCTTAGCTTCGGCAAGCTGAGTGTCCGAAGCCGGAACTTCGTCCACTACGGTTTCTTCAACGACTGCGGTCTCCTCGGTTGCAGGCGTAGTCGTCTCCTGGGCGAAAGCGTTAACAGTACCAAGCGAGAAGATGGCGACTGCTACAATCAAAAAAAGTTTTTTCATGGTTGTTTAATTAAAATTTTGATTAGTTGATCGTTTTTTCGTTTGCGTTTTTTATTTCAAAAAATGTAAATTTTTTTCATCCTGGCTTGCCCGTCACGGTTCGAATCCGATCTTTGCCGGCTTTTTCAGCGATCCGACTGCCGATTCGAAAAATCGTCCCGATTTCTCATTTCGACAGCAATATTCTTTGTAATAAATTGAAAAATAACGTATTACCTCCTCATGAACAGGTCGTGTACCTTTGCCTGGCGTCCTGTCGATGCGATTTTTAGCTCCGAAATATACAAATTTATTTTCGTACGCACAATGTTTTAGTCGGTAAATTCTCCTTTGAGGGGCGTGCGGAGCAGGTCGAGCGTTTGCTCGCGGGGCAACTCGAGCCCGAGGACGTACATCAGTTTGGCGACGGCCGCCTCGGTGGTCATGTCATGGCCGCAGAGCACGCCGATCCGTTGCAGGCGGAGTCCCGTTTCGTAGAGTTCCATCATGACCCGACCGCCCCGGCACTGCGTGACGTTGAGGACGATCAGTCCCCGGTCGATCGCCTCTTCGAGTACGCGGATGAACCATTCGCAGGTCGGGGCGTTTCCTGCGCCGAAGGTTTCGAGCACGACGCCCCGGAGTCCCTCGGCCGAGAGCATCGCGCGCAGGGTCCGTTCCTCGATGCCGGGGAAGAGCTTGACGACGGCGATACCTCCGCTCAGGCGGGCGGCGATGTGCAGGGGTTCGTCGTAGCGCTCCGGCTGGAGAATGTATTCGGTGTGGTAGGTGATATTGACGCCCACGTCGGCCAGGGCCGGATAGTTGTACGACCAGAAGGCGCTCAGGTCTTCCGAACTGCGTTTGGTCGTGCGGTTGGCGCGGAACAGACAGTTCTGGAAATAGAGCGACACTTCGGGAACGGCGGGGCGGCCGTCGATGCGGGCCGAAGCGATTTCGATGGCCGTCATTAGGTTTTCGCGCCCGTCGGTGCGCAGCACGCCGATCGGAATCTGGCTGCCGGTGAAGACGACGGGTTTGGCCAGGTTTTCGAGCAGGAAGCTCAGGGCCGAAGCGGTGTAGGACATCGTGTCGGTGCCGTGCAGCACGACGAACCCGTCGTAGCGGGCGTAGTTGTCGCGGATGATCGCCGCCAGGTCGAGCCAGTTGCGGGGGCTGACGTTCGACGAGTCGATCACGGGCGACACCGTGTG
>OLYY01000273.1_pt1 | contig 25960 bp, 18 predicted proteins | sample 1673561 | NCBI WGS metagenome assembly OLYY01 (sample SAMEA103958115, study PRJEB25191) | human gut metagenome | biome: human-associated habitat [ENVO:00009003]; feature: intestine environment [ENVO:2100002]; material: feces | place: Germany | collected 2013/2015
CAGCCCCGGTGGGGCACGGGGAAAGGATTCCCCGAATCCCCTTCGGTCGCTACGCGCTTCGCGCACGATTCATCCAACCCCCAGTCCCTACGGGACAGCCCCGGTGGGGCACGGGGAAAGGATTCCCCGAATCCCCTTCGGTCGCTACGCTCCAAATACCCATATTCTAAGTAATTATATTCCAGACAACTATATTCTTAGAAATTAGGAATTGGGACCAACTGCAATAATCCCCTTCGGGTGATCCTCCCCGCTAAAGCGGGTTCCCTCCCTCTTCGGGAGCCAAAGTCACCCAAAGGGGATTATTACCAGTTAAACTTACATATTCATTAATTATCCGCAGCCAATATATTGACGGCCACCATCTCACAATTTCATATATTCAGAAATAATTGCTAAATTCGCACTCGGATTGTCTGAAAGACTTTATGTTGAGGAAATTGTCCATAGTGCCGATCTTTCTGGCGATGATGATGGTGACGCTGGCGACTGTGCTGCCGCATCATCACCATGAGACTATGATCTGCATTGTGGAGGAGGTCTGCGGGATGGACGGTTGCTGCGACGACGAGCACACGCACCATTCGGATGCGAACCACAATCAGGACGAAAGCCGCTGCGTGGCGCACAAGCAGTACTGCCCGTCGGAAAGGCTGCACATTGACAATCAAGATTTTGGCATTGACGCCGGCGACATATTCCCGATCCTTGCCATTCTCTCCAACCTACTGACCATCACCTCCGAAAGCACCGCTAATGAATATGCTTCCGGGGATCTCATACCATCTATCGCACCGCCATTGGTCTCTTCAATGGCTCCCAACGCCCCGCCCGTCGCTGCGTAACATTCAGTCCACCATCTTGGTTCCGCATCAAGTGCGATAAGCGCAAATTACTGAATGTTAACCGGTTGCAAATCCCTGCCCGGCTAAATCGGAGGGCAGGACTTACGAATATACTGATTATCAACACAGTACGGGAAACAGCCATTTTTACGGAATGACCATCCGTGCGATGTGATAAGCGTCAAACGGAGGCAATAATGCTAATTAACAGGTCGGGACGCGTACAATGAATAGAGAGAGGCGGAATCAGCCTATTCAATAATTTTAGGATATTTATAACTCAAATATTCACTTAAAAACATATATTCACTTAAAATGAAGAAAACGATAATAACGTTGATGGCATTCTGCGCTATTTTGGCAGGGTGCGGTAACCATTCAAATCACGGGGATCACAATCACGATCACGAGGCTGAGGCTCACGAGGAGCACGAGCACGGGCATAACTATAGTGGCGAGGCCTGCAAGGGGCATAACCACGAACACGAACACAGCCACGGTGAGGCTGACGGGCACGAGGACGGTCACGGGCACGATGGCGAGATCGAGGTGAGCCTTGAGCGCCAGAAAACATTCGGAATCACGACCGACACTGTAGCCGTGGGTGATTTCAATGAGGTGATCCACACAAGCGGACAGATTCTATCCGCTATGGGAGACGAGATGACCGTAGTGGCGAAAAGTTCCGGAGTCGTCAGCTTCGGGAAACTGGCAGAGGGCTCGGCCGTAGGTAAAGGCTCGCTGATCGCGACAATCTCATCCAAGGAACTCGGTGGCGGAGACCAGCTTGCTAAGGTAAAAGCCACATACGAGGCAGCGAAGAAAGAATATGAACGAGACATTCAACTGAGCAAGGACAACATTGTCAGCGAAAGCCATTTGGATCAAAGCAAACTGGCATACGAACAGGCCAAGGCAGAGTACGATGCGCTGGCTTCCGGCACATCCAAGGATGGTAACGTCAGCGTCACTTCCCCGCTTGGCGGATTCATCAAGAAACTCAACGTCAACCAGGGTGACTATGTCGAGACCGGAACCCCGATCGCGGTTGTCAGCCAGAACAGAAGGTTGAGGCTCCGCGCCGATGTCTCCGAGAAATACTACGGACTCATCAGCGGAATCAAGGACGCCAACTTCTCAACATCCTACAGCGACGAGACCTACAATCTGAAGGCTTTGAACGGCCGGTTGGTCGGCTACGGAAAGGCCTCTGACGGAGACTATTATATTCCTGTGACATTCGAGTTCGACAACAAGGGAGACCTTATTGCGGGATCCTATGTGAATGTCTATCTGAAATCATCCTCGTCCTCAAGGGCCATAAGCGTTCCGGTCGGAGCGGTGGTCGAGGATCAGGGAGTTTACTACGTTTTCGTGCAGAATGACGAGACCGGCTTCCTCAAACGCGAGGTCAAACTCGGACAGTCTGACGGGCAGAGAGTCCTGATAAAGAGCGGATTGAACGAAGGCGATGTTGTTGTGGCCACAGGTGCCATCCAGGTGAAACTCGCTTCCGTAACAGCCGTTCCGGCAGGTCACACACACAGTCATTAGGCCTATGGAACAGCTCAAACACGAAAACGGACTGTTGAACGGAATCATCCGGTTCTCACTCAACAACCGAATGGTGATCCTTGTGATCGCCGCACTCTGCCTCGTAGCGGGGATATATTCAACAATGCACACTGAAGTCGATGTGTTCCCGGATCTGAACGCGCCGACTGTGGTCGTGATGACGGAAGCAGAAGGGATGGCTCCGGAAGAGGTCGAAAGACTCGTCACTTTCCCTATCGAGACCGCCGTCAACGGTGCGACAAACGTGCGCCGCGTACGCTCGTCATCCGCAACCGGATTCTCTATCGTCAACATCGAATTCGACTGGGGAACAGACATTTACAAAGCCCGCCAGATCGTCTCCGAGAAAATAGCGATGGTCGGTGCTGACCTTCCAGAGAATGTCGGCAACCCGACTCTCGGACCTCAGGCCTCAATCCTCGGCGAGCTGATGATCATCGGCCTGACCGCCGACACGACCTCTATGCAGGACCTTCGCACGATCGCCGACTGGACGATCAGGCCAAGACTCCTCTCGACCGGCGGCGTTGCCCAAGTCGCGGTGATGGGCGGAGACATCAAGGAATATCAGATCCTGATGGACCCAGGCAAGATGCGCCGTCACGGAGTCTCGATGGACGAGGTCATCTACGCCGTCAAAGGAATGAACCAGAACGCCTCTGGCGGCACTCTCTATGAATATGGCAATGAATATATCGTCCGTGGCCTTCTGTCCACCAACGATATAGACGAACTGAAAAAGGCTGTGGTGAAGACCTCGGAAAACGGTTTGCCGATCACATTGGACGCAATCGCTGACGTGCGTATCGGCCCCAAGACTCCGGTTCTCGGCGTGGCCTCCAACGACGGCAAGCCTGCCGTGCTGCTGACCGTGACCAAACAGCCGAACACCAACACTTTGGCTCTCACCGGAAGGCTTGACAACGCACTTGGCGAGCTCAAGGCGAACCTCCCGGCTGACGTTAAGATCAACTCACAGATTTTCCGCCAGTCCAGGTTCATCGACAGTTCGATCGACAACGTGAAGAAGTCCTTGATCGAGGGTGCGATATTCGTGATAATCGTGCTGTTCATATTCCTGATGAACTGGCGCACCACCATCATCTCCCTCATCTCAATCCCGCTTTCCATCGTCTTCTCTTTGCTGGCGATCCGTTGGATGGGACTGACGATCAACACGATGAGCCTAGGCGGAATCGCCATCGCCATAGGTTCGCTTGTGGACGACTCGATTGTGGACGTGGAGAATGTGTTCAAGCGATTGCGGCAGAACCGAGAAAAACCTGAAAATGAGCGGGAGAGCGTAATCAAAGTTGTTTACGAGGCCTCGAAAGAGGTCCGTATGCCGATGCTTAACTCAACGCTCATCATCATCGCGAGCTTCCTGCCTCTCTTCTTCCTCTCCGGAATGGAAGGAAGGATGCTCAAGCCGCTGGGAATCACGTTCATCATCTCCCTGATGGCATCCACGCTTGTGGCACTGACTGTCACACCTGTCCTTAGCTCATTCCTTCTCGGCTCACAGAACAGCGACAAGACCGGACGTGAGCCGGCGCTGGTTCGTTGGCTGAAGAAATACTACGGGAAAGCCCTTAATTGGTCTCTCGGCCACAAGAAGACGATTCTCTGCGGAGTAGGCGCTCTTTTGGTCGCCGCTGTGGTCATGTTCTTCACTCTCGGAGGAAGCTTCTTGCCCGCCTTCAACGAAGGCTCGTTCACAATCTCCATCAGCACTGTTCCTGGAATATTCTTGGAGGAGTCTGACCGTATGGGCCGCACGGCGGAGGAGCTCCTGCTCAGCATCCCGGAGATCAAGACCGTGGGTCGTAAGACAGGCCGGGCGGAACTCGATGAACACGCATTCGGAGTGAACAGCTCTGAGTTTGAATGCCCGTTCGAGCTTGGTAAGAAAACCAGAAAGCAGTTGACCGAAGAGGTCCGGCGGAAACTGGCCGTGCTTCCTGGAGTGAACATTGAGATCGGAGGTCCTATCTCTCACAGAATCGATGCGATGCTCTCCGGAACAAAGGCCAACATCGCCATAAAGTTGTTCGGCTCGGATCTCAACAAGATGTACGAGATCGGCCAGAAGATCAAGACATCAATCTCTGGTGTGGAAGGCATCGCCGACATCAATGTCGAGCAGCAGGTCGAAAGGCCGGAGCTGAACATCACCCCGAAGCGCGAGATGCTCGCCCGCTACGGAATATCCCTGCCGGAGTTCGCCGAGGTAGTGAGGGTGATGATGGAAGGCGAAGTCGTTTCGACAGTCTATGAGGGCAACCGCTCGTTCGACCTCACGTTGAAAGTCAATGATGACGCACGCTCAAGCATCGAGAGGATTTCCGATCTGACCATAGACACCGGTGACGGCAAGAAGGTTCCACTGTCCTATGTGGCCGACATCAAGTCATCAGCCGGACCGAACACTATCAACCGCGAGAACGTCAGCCGTAAGCTGGTCGTTTCCTGCAACGCCACCGGTGGAGAACTCGCCAAGGCCGTCGGAGCCATCCGAGAGAAGATAGCCGAGAACATCGAACTCCCTGAAGGTTACCATATTGAATACGGTGGACAGTTCGAGAGCGAGGAAAGGGCATCCAAGACCATCGCCCTCGTGAGCATATTCAGTATATTCATCATCTTTATGCTTCTGTACGGCGAGTTCAAGAACATCTCGCAGTCGCTCGTCGTGCTGCTAAATCTGCCGCTGGCGCTCATCGGAGGCGTGTTCGCCATATTCTTCACCGACGGAATCCTGAGCATTCCGGCCATCATCGGATTCATCTCGCTGTTCGGCATCGCGACCCGCAACGGTATGCTCCTGATCGACCGCTACAATGTGCTCGCATCGGAGGGGCATTCGCGCGAGGAGGCTGTGATGATCGGCTCGCTGGACAGGCTGAACCCGATTCTTATGACCGCCATCACTTCCGCGCTGGCACTGCTTCCGCTCGCGCTTGGCGGCGACCTGCCGGGCAACGAGATCCAGTCCCCTATGGCTAAGGTGATCCTCGGCGGACTATTCTCCTCCACCCTGCTGAACGGGTTCGTCGTGCCGGTGATCTATCTCATCAACTCCAAGTCCAAGAAACATGGCTGATGAAAAAGAAGCAGTTTTGAATTGTTTGAAATGTACTTTAAGGTGATAATTCTTCATTTTCTTCCCGCTTCTTCAGTCAGACAGCACCACTGTCTTACTTGGAAGAAGCGGTCGAAACTGATGTTTTTCACTCTCACATTTTCAGACAAACAAATCAAAACAGCTTCTAAAAGTCACTTCGACAAGATCAGTGACCGAAAAAGCAACACTTTGGTCGCTGAGTCCGTCGAGGCGACTGAAAATCATCGTCACACACTCCATTGGTCGCTGAGCCTGTCGAGGCGAACCAACTGAAACAACAAGAATTATAGTAATATTTTAATATGAAACACCGTAATATTAATAAGTTATTATTAACTATTTATATCTGTGCAGGAAGCACCTTTGCGGTCTACGCACAGACCTCCACAGAAGCCGTCCTCCGGCAAATAGAGACAAACAATCCGCAGCTGAAAGCCGCAGCCGCTGAAGTGGAAGCCGAGAAACTGGCCAACCGTGCAGACGCATTGCTGGAGAACCCGGAGTTCGAGTTCAACTACCTGTGGGGAGCCGACGGCATCGGCAACAGACGTGACTTCCGCGTTACCCAAGCGTTCGATGCAGCCACTCTGACCGGTATGAAATCCAGACAAGTAGCCGGACAGAACGAACTTGCCACACTGCAATACAAAGCCGAGAGGCTTGACGTGCTACTCGAAGCCAAGCAAGCCTGCATCGATCTTATCTACTACAACGCCCTTAAAGCCGAACTGGACACTCATCTGGCACAGGCACAGACTCTCGTGTCTTCTTTTGAGAAAAGGCTGAAAGCCGGTGGAGCCAATGTCCTCGACCTCAACAAGGCCAAGGTGCATCTGACAAGCGTACGTGGCCTGATCTCACAAGTAGAAGTTGAGCGTCAGACCCTGCTGGCGAAACTGAAGAGCCTCAACGGTGGGAACGACATCGCTCTTGAAGATTCCGCCTACGGCCTTTCAGACAACTTGCCATCCGATTTCGATTCGTGGTACGAGTCGGCGTCGCAGAAAAATCCAGTCCTGCAATATGTCCGTCAGGAGGTTACTGTAGGCAAAAAACAGTTGTCCATCGACAAGACTGCCTGGGTACCTGAACTGACCGTCGGCTATATGAGCGAGCTCACGACATCAGACAAGTTTCGAGGCGTGACAGTGGGTGTGAATATTCCTCTGTGGAGCAACGCCAACAAAGTGAAGCAGTCCCGCGCGAAGATCGCCGCCGCAGAATCCCGCAAGGCTGCCGCAGAGCAGCAGTTCTATTTCGACCTTCTGGTCCAGTACAACCGCGCCGCCAGCCTCAAGGAGAACTCCGAACTGATGCGCGCCTCCCTAAACGAGACCGACAGCCGTGACTACCTGCTGACAGCCCAGTCCCGAGGCGAGATCTCGATGATTGAATATCTCGTCGAGACCGACCAGTACTATGAAGCCCTGGAGCAGACCCTCGCCGCCGAGCGAGACTACCACCAAGCCCTCGCCCAGCTGAACGCTGTGGAGTTATAGACCCAATCGAGCAGTAATCCCTGCATGGCATCTAACCGATTAATAATGAATATTAAGAGACATCTCGTGGTTCAGTTTCTTGAACCACGAGATATTTCTTTTCTCTGACAATCAAGATGTTATCTGCCACGAGCGTTCAGGGCACACTCAGCCTCCACTTCAACACTCACTTCAACTTCAACCCTTGACTCTCAACTGTATCACTAATTCAGCCTCAATCGTCCTCCGGATCATCACCTCAAGCCCGCTCTACTTTCAGGGAAGCGAAGTAGTAAAAAGCAGCCGTGGCACTCCACTAATTGAATATTAAGCAAAAGGGCTATTTCGTGGTGTAAGAAACCATACCACGAAATAGTTCTATCAATTGGAAATCAACACATTATCTGCCAACCTCACCCATCCAGTTCTCACGTGCAGCTAGTGCAACGGCCAGTGCCCAAGCCCGGGCATTACAAAAATATCCAGTGCACCACAAAAATATTTTGGAGTCAGTGCAGAATTGTCTATATTGTAAATGATTAAAGGTTGATTTGTTAGAAATGTTCTTTGTGAGGAAAACTCTTCTAAGAAAACAATCTAAACAGATTCCAACAAGCGGCGAATCAAATTTAAACACTTACTTTAAACTAATAACTATGGTAGGGTCGAGGTGCGGGAGCCATCAGGGAAACACTGTGGCACACATATTTCAAAGGGCGCGGAATGGGTTCGTTGTGTTCTACAACGTCAAAGATTCATTGTTTTTCATCACATCATTTTGTATTATCGCCCGACAGCATGGTGTCAAGGTGTTGGCACTATGCCTGATGTACAATCATGTTCACATTCTGCTGGACACAGATGACAAAGAATCTATAAGACTGTTCATCAAGGAACTGATGTCGTACTTCTGCAAATCATACAACCGCAGGTATGGGCTTTCCGGAGTGCTGTTCGATAGCTACGGTGTGTCGCTGAAGAAAGGAGACAAAGCCATTAGGACAGCTTTGGCTTACGTCAACAACAACCCGGTCGAAGATCACATCTGCGGGAAAGCCGAGGAGTGGCGATGGAACTTTCTGGCATATTCGGACTCTGACCACCCATATTCAGAGAAGGTCAATTTAGGCATTGCATCAAGAAGGCTGAGGAGAGCGGTGGCCAAAGTGAAGTACCTGCATGCGACCGAAAGACCTTTGACATACGAAGTGCTTGACAACCTCTTCGACTCGCTTGTCATAAAAGAAAAACAACAACTGGTGGACCTGATAATCAATGAATATGCAATCGTTGATTTCCGCCAGGCCATCAGTTTTTATGGCGATTACGACAAGATGCTTATAGCATTCGCCAGCAACACTGGAAGTGAATACGAGATCAGCGAGCCTTTTGACCCGCATTCCGGTCAGGCATACCGGAAAATGGCGGACTATCTGGCCAGGGACAACAGGTTCAAATCAATCGGCGAGGTGATCAATCTCCCATTAGGAAAGTTAGTGGAATATTTAGACGAACTTGTCAGCCAATGTGGTGTCAGGCAATGCCACGCGATGAAGTTCCTGCACATCATCCAGAATCGCCTTGGCACCTAAATACTTGATAATGTGCGAAATAAACTTTCTCGTGGTTATCATTTAGAAACCACGAGAAAGCCTTTTTAATTAATAATCAATACATTATCTGCCAAGCCCTCCGAAAAAGCTCGTTTGGACTGTGATGTCTCAGCTTGAAATAATAATCCAAATCTGCGATCTTGGCTCGATGAAAGGCTGTGCGCTCCAGCGAAGCTACTCTGCGGCGGCGATGCACTCGAGTCCCTCGTTGAGAGAGACGGTAATCCTATTCATTGGAACCAGCGAAGCTACTCCGCGGCGGCGATGCACTCGATCTCGACGAGGGCTCCTTTCGGGAGGGTCTTGACGGCGAAGGCGCAGCGGGCCGGGAACGGGGCTTTGAAGAACTCGGAATAGATTCCGTTCATCGCGGCGAAATCATTCATGTCAGCGAGGAATACGGTGGTCTTCAGGACTTTGTTGAGGTCGGAGCCAGCCTGCTCGAGGATTGACTTGAGATTGGTCAGGGACTGACGGGTCTGGGCCTCCACTCCCCCTTCCGGGAACGCACCGGTGGCAGGATCGATAGGAAGCTGGCCGGAAACGAAGATGAAACCGTTATGCTCGATGGCCTGGCTGTACGGGCCGATGGCGGCAGGAGCCTTTTCTGTGCTTATCTGTCTCATAAAATCAAATTTTTGCCAAATTTAGGAAATTGAAAAGTAATTTGCCAAAAAACTACAGACAGAGTCAAAAGGGCTTCCAAGAAACTTCGCAAACATAGTAGTAAGCGTTAATAAATAAGATGCAGCTTTGAATAGTTTGAAATGTTCTTTGAGGTGAAATAATCTTGGTAAAGATTTGGCGGTATTTTAGAGGATGATGCCTTTGGGAGGTAGGAGTGTGCCGGTGGCACATGGCTGATGGGAAAAGACATATAGACCGAAAAGACATTCAAAGATAGCCAAGTTATTCTTTAAGGATTACATAATTGGTGGTAAAATGTGTAAATTTGTAGAACGAACATTAAAAACACATTTTACTATGGCACTCGAACAACAGATCCAGAAGGACATAATGGAGGCGATGAAGGCTCACGATGAGTCTCGCCTTAACGCGACAAGAGGCATCAAGTCAGAGATTCTCCTCGCGAAGACATCAGGAACGGAACACGAACTCTCAGACGCTGACGTGCTGAAAATCATCCAGAAGCTCGTGAAGCAGCGCAAGGAGTCCGCTGAGCTCTACACCCAGGGCAACCGTCCGGAACTCGCCGAGAAAGAACTCGCCGAGATGAAGGTGATGGAAGCCTACCTGCCGAAGGCACTTTCCGAGGACGAGGTCAGGAATATTCTTAAAGAGGTTGTCGCCGAGGTCGGAGCGACCGGTCCTAAAGATATGGGCAAGGTTATGGGAGCGGCGACCAAGAAGTTGGCAGGACAGGCTGACGGCCGTTTGATCTCGACTATCGTAAAGGAACTGCTCGCACAGTAGTATTTTATAAATATTTGCACAGTAGTATTTTATAAATATTTGAAGAACAACAGCATCTATGATTAAGGAATCACGGAATATTGCTGCTGCGATCGCCGCGCTGACATTGTCGGTCGCGGCTTTCGCGCATAGTAAAGAGAATGTGGCCGCCGGCGCTTCGACAGGCTCAGCGACCGGGCAGGATCTCTACAAGGAGTTCCAGAATCCGCCGAAGTCCGCCCGCCCGAGGGTGTGGTGGCACTGGATGAACGGAAACATCACCAAGGACGGAATCAAGAAAGACCTTCTGTGGATGCAGAAGACCGGAATCGTAGGATTCCACAACTTCGACGCCGGCCTTGAGACCCCGCAGATTGTGGACAAGAGGCTCATATATATGACCCCGGAATGGAAGGACGCTTTCAAGTACGCCATCAACCTCGCGGACAGCCTTGACATGGAGATGACCATCGCAAGTTCCCCAGGCTGGAGCGAGACCGGCGGCCCGTGGGTCAAGGACGAGGACGCTATGAAGAAACTCGTCTGGAGACAGGTCGAGATCAAGGGCGGACAGCCTGTCAGCCTGAAACTCCCGGAGGGCTTCGACATCACCGGACCGTTTATGGATTTCACCGGCTCGTTCGACGGAGTATCTCAGGTTTTCCTCAGGAAAAAGTTCTATAGGGACATTGCCGTTGTCGGAGTGAAGCTCAGTGACAAGGACATCAACCTCAAAGAGTTGCATCCTGTAATCACTTCAAGCGGTTGCGATGCCACAGGCGAGGAAATGCTCGAAAGGATCACCGGTGACAGCGTCGGAGACTACCTCGACGTCAAAACCGACAAGAACGGCAAGTGCTGGATCCAGTACGAATTCGCTGAGCCTCAGACCATCAAGGCCGTTGTGGTCTCCGAGCTCAGGAAGGACACAAATCCTTACGTCCACACGAAGGAACTCCAGTACAGCGATGACGGAGTCAACTTCAAGAGCATCAACCTTTCCTATCAGGCCACGGCACAAAGGACCTACGCCATCCCGGCCACCACTGCCAAATATTTCAGACTCAGCCTTAAAGACAACAAAGGAAAGAAGGACTGCGAATTCGGAATAGCCCAATTCGCACTCTCAACGGTCACAAGAATCCAGCTCGCCGGAGACAAGGCCGGCAACAGTTTCTACCGCTTGCTCTGGATGGAGGACACTCCGTACAGCAGTGAGGCGGCCAGACTTGAGGATGTGGTCGATCTCACACCATACGTCAAGGACGGCACTCTCACATGGAACGCTCCGGAAGGCAACTGGAGAATATTCCGTTTCGGCTACAGCCTGACCGGCAAGACCAACCATCCCGCCTCACCGGAAGCCACCGGCCTTGAGGTTGACAAGCTCGACCCGAAAGCCATCACTGAATATTTCCACAACTACCTCCAGACCTACGTCGAGGCCTCCGGCGGAAAGCTCGGCAAGGGTGGCATTGAATATCTCCTCACAGACAGCTACGAGGCGGGAGCGCAGACGTGGACCAGGAATATGTTCGAAGAGTTCAAGGCCAGAAAAGGCTACGATCTTCTCCGCTGGATGCCAGCACTGACAGGAATGGTTCTGAACAACACCGAGGAGACCGAGCGTTTCCTGTTCGACTGGAGAAGGACGATCGGAGACATGATCTCCGAATACCACTACGACCTCCAGAACGAGATCCTGAAGCCTTACGGAATGAAGCGATACACGGAAAGCCACGAGAACTACCGCGCCAACCTCTCCGACGGAATGGACTGCAAGAGGTACGCCGAGATTCCGATGTCAGCCTTCTGGATGGACTACAAGAACGAAAAAATATTCAATCCTCGTTTCGAGGCCGACGTGCGCGAATCCGCCTCCGTGGCTCACATCTACGGCCAGAACATCGCCGCCGCGGAGTCGTTCACATCCGACGGCTACAGGGACGGGGCCTGGGTCTTCTCCCCTGCCGTGCTCAAACCAACAGCCGATGCAGCGATGGCCGCCGGACTGAACCGATTCGTGATCCACACATCACCTCACCAGCCGGTTGACGACAAGGTCCCGGGACTCGGTCTCGGAAAATACGGCCAATGGTTCGACCGTCACCAGACCTGGGCCGACCAGGCGAAGGCATGGACGGATTACCTTTCACGTAGCTGCTATATGCTCCAGCAAGGCCGTTTCGTGGCCGATGTCGCCTACTACTACGGTGAGGACAACAACGCAACGGGAATAATGCTCAAGAAAGTCCCGGCCCTTCCTTACGGCTACAACTACGACTATTTCAGCCCGTCCGTGATCCGTGATCTGGCCAAGGCCGAGAACGGACTTCTTACCGTTCCGGGCGGCATGAAGTACAAGGTACTGATGCTCGACGCCAACGTGAAACACATGTCAATCGACATCCTGCGGAAGATCAAGGTGTTCGCGGACGCCGGAGTCGTGATCTGCGGAGCCAAGCCTCAGAAACTCGCCGGCAACACCGGCACGGAGGAAGAGTTCAAGGCTCTTGTGAAAGACATCTGGAACACTGGCCGCAAGAATGTCACCGCAGGAGTGCCTGCGGAAAAAGTCCTTTCCGCCATGAGTCTCAAACCCGATTTCAGCATAGCAAGCGGAAACAACAAGGACATCAAGTTCGTCCACAGAAACCTTTCCGATGGTGAAATCTACTGGGTGACAAACCTTTCCAAGGACACGAGAGACATCACGGCTTCATTCAGGACAACGGGCAAAAAGCCTGTAATCTGGCACGCGGAGGACGCTTCAACCGAACCGGTCAGCTATGAGATCGCTGACGGCAGGACCAACGTAAAGATGAGCCTGACACAGCACCAGTCTGCCTTCGTCATATTCACAGAAAACACCGATGTGGCGAAAGTTGAGCTGCCTGAGACAAGCGAAGAGACAATCGTGGAGCTCAACACTCCTTGGTCAGTCAAGTTCCAGCAGGGACGCGGAGCTCCGGAAAGTGCGACATTCAACGAACTTACCTCACTTACAGAGAGTTCCGAGCCGGGAATCAAGTACTTCTCCGGAGCGGTGACATATTCGAACATATTCAAGTTAAAAAAGAAGGAAATTCGAGGCAAGGATTCCGTCATTCTGGATTTAGGTGATGTGAAAGATCTGGCGGAAGTGACCGTGAACGGAAAGAATCTGGGAGTGTTCTGGAACGCCCCGTTCAAGGTTGACATCACCAAGGCAGTGAGGAACGGAGAAAACACCATCGAGGTCAAGGTCATCAATATGTGGCACAACCGCCTCGTCGGGGATGTCCAGCCGGGTGTGACAAAGAAGATCACCTACACCCAGATGGAGTTCTTCAAGCCTGAGGAGCCGCTGCTCCCTGCCGGACTTATAGGGCCAGTCAGAATTATAGGAGAAACAACGACCAAATAATTGATCATGAATATTAAAAGGCTAATTTCCGCATTGATGGCAATCACCGCCTGTGTTTCGGTTTCCGCTAAGAAACCGTTGAAACCGACACTCAGATTCGGTTCGGATGGAGAATTCAAGATTCTTCAATTCACTGACACTCATCTAATTCCTTCCAATGAGACAACTCCGCTTGTCTGGGAGAACATCAGGAACGCCATCACAGCGGAAAAGCCAGACCTGATCATGCTGACTGGTGACCAAGTCTATGCCAAGCCTGCTCTTGAGAACTACAGGATCCTTCTCGACACCCTTGACAAATTCGGTGTGCCTTACGGGATTGTCTTCGGCAACCACGACAAGGAGTTTGACCAGACCAACGCCGCACTTTTGAAAGATGCGATGACCAGACCGCTTTGCGTCGCCGGAGACACCCCGGGTCTGCACGGAGAAGGCAATTATTTCCTTGAGGTAAAGTCTCACTCAGCGGACACAACCGCCTCTGTCGTATGGTGCTTCGATACCGGAAGCGAATCGCCGCTTTCCAAGAAAGCCATCAAGAGCTATGACTACGACTACGCCCATTCTGACCAGGTGGAATGGTACGGCAAGACAAGCGGCACCATCACCTCAGCACACGGCGGAAAGCCGCTTCCTTCCGTGGCGTTCATGCATATTCCTCTCCCTGAATATGCCTACGCGTACAGAGAAGACCTGAACTTCAAGGCGTACGGCACCCACCGTGAGACAATCTGCTCCTCGCATTTCAACTCGGGCCTTTTCTGCAAGATGCTGGAATGCGGGGACGTGATGGCTGTCTTCTGCGGGCACGACCACGACAATGACTGCTCTGTCGGCTACTACGGCATCATGCTGGCCTACGGGCGGTACAGCGGCGCGGCGACAGTTTACAACAACATCGGAATGAACGGCAGCAGAGTCATCGTGCTCCATGAGGGCGAACGGAAACTCGATTCGTACATCCGCCTGCGTGACGGCTCGACCAAAGACCTGACGCATTATCCTGAATATTACCAATGACAGCCTGTGGTCACCGAGCCTGTCGAAGCGACATGATCGTTTCAACTTGTAACGTCGCTTCGACAGGCTCAGCGACCGAGGATTTGCTCAGCGACTAGAAATACAGCTCAGTGACCGAAACCAAAGATAATCATTTTAAACCAACGATATTATGAAAACTGTTTTGAAAGCGCTTTGCGCGGCTGGAGTGATGCTTTTAGGCATGGCATTGCCGGCCGGGGCGCAGACATCCTCCGGGGATGTCAAAGGGTACATGTACGAAGCCAACCTGATGGTCGGTGTGATGCAGATGGCATACGACAGCGACGAGTTTCCGTCTCGCCATTATTACAGGAAAGAGCTCAGTGATTTCTATGAGACATACACCGGAGATCCTGGCTTTTCAGCTTTCTACACAGCGGATTTCAATGTCTATCTCACCAAGTGGCTGAAAGTCGGAGCCAGCGCGGGCTACGCCAAAGCGTGGGCGAATGTGTTCGACCCTCGGGGCTACAAGAAGATCGGAGAAAAGACCTTGAACGACTACTCTCTGCTTGGACAGGCTAAATTCACATTCATCAACAGGCAGTTGTTCAGGATGTACGCCGGAATCGGTGCCGGAGCCTCCGTCTGGGCCGGGAAAGACCGCGGAGAAACATATTCCAAGATTCTCCCTGCCGTAGAGTTCATTCCGCTGGGTTTCCAATGGATGGATCATAAGATATACACGACGCTTGAGATTGTGGCCGGCACCAGAATGGGCGGAGTCAGAGGTGGATTAGGTTACAGATTCTAAACTTGAATATCATGAAAAGAATTTTATCAATCGCGACAGTGATCGCTGCGACAATTATCGCTGCATCATCATGCAGCAAGGCTGAGAAAGAGTTTGCAGGCAGCGATGGTGAGGTGACATATTCAATGGGTCCTTACATGATGTGCATCGCCAACAACCTGATAGTTGACAACCTCAAGATTCTGGAGTACAAAATCAAAGGAAAGGCCAACATCCAAAGCAAGACTTCTGTCATGACACCGGATGACCCGTCATACAGAATCCAGGGAGTAAAGGTTGAGAAAGCGGCGGAAGACAGCACGTGGATCGTCTCCAACAAGAATCTGGAATACTGGTTCCTCGGCGATGATTCATACCCTACCGACTATACAATAACAGCCAGAATGCTGCCAGGTGACTACAATCACTTCCACAGCTGGAAAGTCACCATCGAAGGTGAAAGACGGGAACAGAAAGGCTACTCCTGCAAATTCTCCACGCCGGAAGAGCCTCTTACCTACACGATCGGGGACACGGGATATTCATGGGGCAGCTGCAAGGGGCAACTGAATATGCTTGTGTACAAAGACGGCAAGGCCATTGATTCGATCGTCATGATCCTCCGCGGCGGGCTTGATGACTACAGCCTTGTCAGAACGTATTAATCGCTCCGGACAGACATCGTCACACCTTTAGTCTGATCAATCATGAGGATAAACGTAACAGGAGCGGCCTTAGCGACGCTCCTTGTTTTTTGTATAGGATTTAAGGCAAGCGCACAGGGCACGCTTCTGAAAGAGGCCAGATACGAAGTGAACCTGACAGTCGGCATTGTACCTGGCGCACTGGTTTCATCCAATGAGTTTCCGAATTCGACGGTACGACATAATCATGACTTATACTATTTCTACGAACCGTACTATTCAACCGGGATGTTTCCTGAAGTGTCTATGGATGCCAACATTATACTTAAGAAATGGTTGAAAGTCGGAGGAAAGTTAGGATACTACACATTGTGGGGAGACTTGATCGACCCGAAAACTCATAGAACGATCGGAAAAAAAGAGTTTTCCGACTTTTCTCTTGCGGGTCAAGTCAGATTCACCTTTTACGAAAAGCCCCCGTTCAGTGTCTATGCTGGTATAGCGGCCGGAGCTACCTACAGACATGGCAATAATCAAGGCCACAGCATATCAAAATTGCTTCCAGCCTACGAGGTACTTCCTCTTGGCTATCAAATCTCCTACAAATCCGTCTATGGCATAGTAGAATGCGCCTTCGGCTCCATGGTTCTCGGAGGCCGTTTCGGTATCGGCTACAGATTTTAACGAAACGCGATTTTTCGAGAAGATGTTTTGATTTGTTTGTATAGCACCTTTCAAGATTAGTCTAGCATAATATAGCGAGAAGGCTTTTCTAATATATTGTGACACATCATTGGTACAGGAAATGCGCCTCTGGTGTACCAAACGGACTATGACATGCCGTTGGTACAGGAAACGGGCTTCTGGTGTACCAACCAGACGAAGTATTCAGGAGAACTCAGCGAATCTGTCGGTTACAATAGTTGAGAAAAAGGCTGGTTCCCGAAGGAGCCAGCCTTAATTATGAATATAATAGGGTCTAAATCACCTATTCAGCCTTGGTAACCTCCCAAGCCTGTTTGCCGTTGTATGTAATCTCTTTGGACACATAGCCATCAGCGAGGAAATTGGTGTTTGCGCCTTCGGCTGTGTTATCAGCTGGATTGAAGCCTACGAATATACCGCCCATAATCTTAACTGTGCACTTTGAACGATAATTATCCTTACAGTTGATCAGATAAGAAGCATCGCCATCAGTTTCAAACACACCGCCATAAATATTCAAAGCACATTTGTTGCTAGCTGCCCATCCTGACTCCAAATAGATAACCTCAGACGTTCCCTCTTTGGTTGTTGAGTTATTGGAAGAATGAAAATATCCGCCATAAATGTTAACCGTACCTTTAACGATTCTGACTGCATAATTTCCTCCGTATTTTTTCGGCAGCCGGGTTAGCCGTGGCTGCCGAAAAAAATACATCCACAAAGATATATATATGCAAGACTTTTTTCAACTATTTACACCCCTGAGCTGCAATTTTTTATATGGACTTATTTGACCGGGATTCTTGGAGAGTGGCTGTCACTTCGACAAGCTCAGTGACCGATGGGGAAAGTTCAGTGACAGGACAAAAGAAACAGGCCCGGAGACCGAATGGTTGGTCACTGAGCCTGTCGGAGTGATTATGCTCTTTACGAGATGTTTACAATAAAGGGATGTTAACGGATGGTAGGAAGCCAGGTCTGGATGTGCTTTCCTTTCCAGCAGTCAACCGAGGAGTAATCAACCATCTTGATGTCTCCTTCGGTGGTAGGAACGAGGAACTGCATTCTGGTGCCAGGACGCTCAGCGTCAACAATCTTGACCTTCACCTCACCGTTGGCGTCTGCGATGATCTGAACAGGCTTGTTGTAGTCAGGATCAATGTTCTCATCACGGGCGAGGACAAGCGGTCCCCACTGCACGGCCTGGAAGAACTTGCCCTCAGGGTTGCGTCCGTTCTCGGAAGCCTTGATGAGCTTGGCCTTCATATCGAAGATGATATAGATGCTGTCACCAGCCTGCCACTTGCGCTCCAGATTGAGATACTTTCCGGCCTCCACCTTGCCGACATACTTGCCGTTGACAGCAACGTAAGTCTGCTCGCTCCAGGACGGAATATGCAGTTTCACAGTGAATTTTTCCTTCGCGGCCGGGTCAACGGAGATACGCACCTCATTCGCGCGAGGATATTCAGTGACGATTCCAAGCTTGACCTCATTGCCTTTCGCTGTCTTGGCGGTCACGGTTCCGGCGTTGTAGAGGTTGATGACCGGACCTTCCTTTGACTGCATCGCGGCGATGTACGGAAGGTATGACAGTCCGCAAGGGCCGCTGAGGTTGCAGCAGGTCACAGGCTGGCCGTCGATATTGGTCCCCCAACCGCTGTTGGTAACCTTCGCGCCGTTCAGAAGATTCACGTAGCTGAAGCTCTTTCCGTCCGGCTTCATCGCACCCAGAAGACCGTTGTAGGCGTATTTCTCAATGTAGTCAACCGCTGTAGGATCACCCGTAAGACGAAGATACTGAGAGCAATATTTCATCCAGGTCACACCTACGCAGGTCTCCATCATTCTCTTGATGTTCGGATTGGTCTGCTCCACGGCAGTGTTGCTCCATCCCTCTCCGTTGAGTCTTGGCCAGTAAACATCAGAACCAGCGTTGCCGATGATGGTGATCTCGTTCTCAACCACATCGTTGAAGAAGTTGTCAAGGCATACCTTCCACCTCGGGTCACCGGTCGCGCGGTAATATTCAGCGAGTCCCTCCCAGACGGAAGTCATCTCGTAGGCCTTAGGGTAAGGCTTGCCGACCTCGTAGAGGTGAGTGCCCTCATAGACCTGCTGGAATATATTGCTGCCCTTGGACGCGCCGGTTGTGACGATATATTCAGCGAAGTCGAGATATTCCTTTTTGCCGGTGATGAAGTAAAGCTTAACCATCGGTTCGAGGATAGAGGATGATTCAATTTTTGTGGAACTCCAACCGAGTTCGGTGATGCTCTTCTTAGGTGCCGGACCGACCTGGTCGATCACGCTCCTGGCCTCTTTCTCAAGGGCGGAGAGGACTCTCGGATCCTGCTCGACGTCAGTGTAGTACTGAAGCAGGCCAAGCATTACGTACTTTCTCTCCCAGATGTCACCGTCACGGTTGCCAGGCTGGTCATCCACGGCGGTGCAGCTTATGCTGCCGTTGCTCTTCTCGGTGGCCATCAGCTTGTAAACGAGACTCTTGGTCAGTTCCTTGAGCTTAGGATCTCCGTTGTAGCGGTAAAGCAGAGAGTTTGTACGGATGCACTTTCCCGGCATCTCGCCGAGAGCGAACTGCGGACGTCCCTTGATGAAATAGTCGATGACCTTGTCGTAAGGCATCACTCCGTTGACCCAGTGGTCGATGGAGTTCTGGATGTCATCGGCGAAGTAGCCGTTGAATGTCACACTTCCGGCCGGAAGCGGCTCGATCACATCATTCACCTTCTTCAGGTTGTCCTGGGCGAAGGCTCCGACGGAAAGCAGCGTGGCAGCTGCCGCGAAAACGATTGCATTTTTCATTATTATACCTATTGAATATTTCCAAAAGCCTACAAAGTTAACATTTTCCGCGCAACTTCCGACAATGGCCGGGGACGAAAAGAAGAATATTCACAAATTATTCAAGGAATATTCATCCGACCATGACAAGACTTCCGGAAAACGCTTTTGCCGGAGATGAATTTTGTTCGTATATTTGTCAATAACCGCATCAATTGGTAAGCGGCAAACAATAAGTTGCCGCAGATTTGGCAAAGATTTTCGAGGATAGATTTCTTTTGGAAGAAGGAGTGTGCCGGTGGCACATGACTGAGGAGAAAAGAAATATAGACCGAAAAGATTGCCTAAGGTGAAGCAAATTATTGTTTAACGATTACTTATGGTAAGGATTTACTGCAAAAACACCGGAACATACAAAGAGTTCCTTGAAGGGACCCCCCTGCTGGACATCGCTCCACAGTTCGAGTTCGACAAGCCGTACGAGATACTGGCCGCCAAGGTGAACAACGTGGCGGAAGGGCTGAGATTCAGGGTTTTCCACAACCGTGACGTGGAGTTTCTGGACTACAGGACGTACATCGGCCGCAATTTCTACAGCCGTTCGCTCTGCTTCCTTCTGTACAAGGCCACAAGGGATCTGTTCCCGGAAAGCAGGATGACAATCCGCAGACCGATTTCCAAGGGCTATTTCTGCTCGGTTTACAAGAACGATGGTTCTTTTCTGACTGAGGAGGATGTGGAGGCGATCGGCGCGAGGATGAGGGAACTCGTGGACGAGAATATTCCGTTCAAACGCAAGGAACTCCAGATCGAGGAGGCCATCAGGATATTCAAGGAATCCGGCGACCTCGACAAGGTGAAGCTGCTGGAGACGTGCGGCGAGGTTTACATCACCTGCTACTCGCTTGGCGATGTGACTGACTACTATTATGATGAGCTTGTGCCGAGCACAGGCTACCTCAAGACATTCGGAGTGAAGCTCTGCCACGGAGGAATATTGCTGCGCGTCCCTGACCGCCACCATCCGGAGGATCTGGCGCCGCTTCACGAGGAGCCTAAGACTTTCGAGGTGTTCGCCGAGACGCATAAATGGAACTGGATTATGGGGCTTTCCAACGTCGGAGATGTCAACGAGTCCATCCTCAAAGGCAACGCCTCCGACCTTATCCAGATCTCCGAGGCATTGCAGGAGAAGAAGATCGTCCAGATCGCCGAGGAAATCGAGAGGCGGCATAACGACCCGGATAATCCGGTGAAGCTGGTCCTGATCACCGGACCGAGCAGCAGCGGTAAGAGCACGGTCTGCAAAAGGCTCAGCGTGCAGCTGAAGGCCTGCGGACTGCACCCGATCTCGTTCTCGACCGACGACTATTTCGTCAACCGAGTCGATACTCCGAAACTCCCAGACGGATCATACGATTTCGACAACTTCGACACCGTGGACCACGAATATCTCCAGAAAGACCTCGTCAAACTACTTAACGGAGAGGAAGTAGAGGTTCCTGAATATAATTTCGTGACCGGCCGCAGAGAGTTCAACGGCAAGAACCTCAAGCTGGGCGAAAGGTCCGTGCTGCTGATCGAAGGTCTGCACGCTCTGAATCCTCGGCTGACCGAGAAGGTCCCGGACAAGGAGAAATTCAGGATATTCATAAACACAATAACTTCCATCTCGCTGGACTGCCACAACTGCATTCCGACGAGCGACAACCGCTTGCTGCGGAGGATCGTGAGGGACTACCTCAAGGGAGCGTTCACGGCACGGGAGTCGATCGCTAACTGGCCGAACGTGCGCAGGGCCGAGGTCAAGTGGATATATCCGTTCCAGGAGAACGCCGACGTGCTGTTCAACTCGGCATACCTCGTGGAGTTCGCTGTGCTGCGCACCCACGCCGAGAGGATCCTCGCCACCGTGCCGAAGAACTGTCCGGAGTACAGCGAGGCGCACAGGCTGCTGAAATTCCTGCACTACTTCGTGCCGGTCTCAGACAAGGAGATCCCGCCGACATCGCTGCTTCGCGGATTCATCGGAGGGGGAAGCTATTAGTATTGAACCGTTTGGCCGCCTTCGTCGGAGACTTCATCCGCAAAGACGGCCGAAAGCGACATTAACATATTCATAGACAACAATTTAAACATCTACCAACGAAATGGCGGACGAAAAGATAATTTTCTCGATGAACGGTGTGGGCAAAGTTCTCCCGCACAACAACAAGGTTATTCTCAAGGACATCTACCTTTCATTCTTCTACGGGGCCAAGATCGGCATCATCGGTCTGAACGGCTCCGGTAAATCGACCCTGATGAAGATCATCGCAGGCGTGGAGAAATCCTACCGTGGCGAGGTGGTCTGGGCTCCGGGATATTCAGTGGGCTACCTTGAGCAGGAGCCTCAGATGGATCCCGACAAGACAGTCATCGAGGTCGTGCAGGAAGGAGTCCAGGAGGTCATGGATGTCCTCAATGAATATAACGAGATCTCCCTCAAGTTTATGGAGCCGATGGACGATGACCAGATGAACGCTCTCATAGAGCGTCAGGGAGAGTTGTCAGAAAAGATCGAACATCTCGGCGGCTGGGAGATCGACGCCAAGCTCGAAAGGGCGATGGACGCTCTGAATTGTCCTCCGCCTGACGCCAAGATCTCCACCCTTTCCGGTGGCGAGCGCCGCCGTGTGGCACTTTGCCGACTGCTGCTCCGCGAGCCGGACGTGCTGCTCCTCGACGAGCCTACCAACCACCTCGACACCGAGAGCATCCAGTGGCTTGAGGCGCACCTGAGGCAGTACAAGGGTACGGTAATCGCCGTGACCCACGACCGTTACTTCCTCGACAACGTGGCCGGCTGGATCCTTGAGCTGGACAGAGGCGAAGGCATTCCGTGGAAGGGCAACTACAGCTCATGGCTGGAGCAGAAGACCAAGAGGCTGGAGATGGAGGAGAAGCAGGAGAGCAAGAGGCGCAAGACCCTCCAGCACGAGTTGGAGTGGGTGTGCATGGCTCCCAAGGCCCGTCAGGCCAAGCAGAAAGCCCGTCTGGGAGCCTACGAGAAACTGGCCTCAGCCGATTCCAAGGAGAAGGAGGCCAATTTGGAAATATACATTCCTAACGGACCGCGCCTCGGCAACAAGGTCATCGAGTTCAAGGATGTGTCCAAGGCCTACGGGGACAAGATTCTCTTCGAGCATCTTTCGTTCGCCCTTCCGCCTGCGGGAATCGTGGGCGTGATCGGCCCTAACGGCGCAGGCAAGACCACGCTGTTCAGGCTCATCATGGGCATCGAGAAACCAGACACAGGCTCTATAGACATCGGAGAGACCGTGAAGATCTCCTATGTGGACCAGCAGCACAGGAGCATCGATCCGGACAAGACAGTGTTCGAGACCATAGCCGGGAACTCCGAGTGGGTAAGGCTCGGCAACAAGGACATCAACGCCCGCGCCTGGGTGTCGAGGTTCAATTTCAGCGGTTCGGATCAGGAGAAACTCTGCGGAGTCCTTTCCGGAGGCGAGAGGAACAGGCTTCACCTTGCGCTGACCCTCAAGGACGAAGGCAACGTGCTGCTTCTGGACGAGCCGACGAACGATGTGGACGTGAACACGATCCGCGCCCTGGAGGACGGTCTGGAAAACTTCGCCGGATGCGCCGTCGTGATCAGCCACGACCGTTGGTTCCTGGACAGGATTGCCACACACATCCTCGCTTACGAGGGTGACTCCAACGTGGTGTTCTTCGAGGGCAACTACGCCGAGTACGAGGAGAACCGCAAGGCCCGTCTCGGCAACACAGAGCCTAAGCGGTTCAAGTACAAGAAATTGATGGAATAGTTTTTGCAGGATTTAGGTGCAGGTGCGCCGCGGTGGCGCACCATTAATGTTGCACTAAAAATATAACTGTTATGGCAAGTGACTCAAAAAAGTACGAATGCCTGCGCTGTGGCTGGATCTATGACCCGGCCGAGGGCGATCCTGACGGTGGCATAAAGCCCGGAACCCCGTTCAAAGACATCCCTAAGGACTGGAAATGCCCGGTCTGCGGAGCCTCGAAATCCGATTTCGCGGAATATTCGGAATAAGCGTTACGCCGGACTGAATGAATAAAGGGAGAAGAGGCTGGCTTCAAGTTGGCCTCTTCTCTTTTTGGAAAGGTAATTAATCGAAAAAGAGCCGGTTCGGATCACTCCCAGCCGGCTCCTTCATATTCATCAAGATTATTATTTGTCCCTTACGCAGCGGACCTGAAGGCCTCCTTCCCGCAGGAGAGCAGCAACGCTGACAACGCCGTGGCCGCCAGCAAAGACATAACTTTTCTACTCATCTGTTAGTTCGTTAATATTCAATGGGCGCAAATATAATCATTTTCAGAATAAACCAAATTCCGACACAACTATTGAATAATCACAAATATTCGCTAAATTGCGCAAATATATTCATGAATATGAGAAAGACGATTACAATTGTTGCGATTGCGATGCTGACGCTTGGCATTTCATTATCAGCAGGGGCGCAGAGCAAAAACAGATCCGCAGACCAGGAGGCACAGGAGCTTGAGAAGATCAAGCGAGAGACCACCATCCTCAAGGAGGGTGACAAGGCGGCCGACTTCACCGGGAAGAGGTTCGCTGGCGGCTCGTTCAAACTGGCAGATCAGAAGGGCAAGGTCGTAATGCTGCTTTTCTGGGGCGGCTGGTGCCCTCCTTGCAGGCATGAGTTAAGGCCTGAGAACCTTCCGGCCACGCTCAAGGAGTTCAACGGCAACCAGGATTTCGTCTTCCAGCCGATCGCCTATAAGGACACAAGGGCGACGCTTGAGAAGTTCTTCGCGGGAAAGGAAGGCAAGACAATATATTCATACCTCAAGCCGCTGACGCTGGTCGATGAGGACAAGAGCATATTCGGGCTTTACGCGAAGTCTGGAGTTCCGCGCTGCGTGATCATCGGGAAGAACGGAGTGATCGCTTACGTCGGGATCGGATCCTCCGAGGAGGGGCTTAAGGAGGTCGCCCAGACGCTTCGCAAGGAACTGGCTAAATAGGTCATCCGGTCACTGAGCCTGTCGAAGTGACATTGGTTCTATTGATTCTCAGAAATGGTTGGCACGCTTCGACAAGCTCAGCGGCCAGCCATTTTTATGATTCCTGATGTAGGGTGATGGATCGGGCGACAGTGTAGCCCATTGACCAGGCCGCCTGCAGATTGAAACCGCCTGTTATCGCGTCCACGTCAAGGACCTCCCCGGCGAAATAGAGACCGGGATGAGTCTTGGACTCAAGGGTATTGAGGTTGATGTTGGAAAGGGCGACCCCGCCACAGGTGACGAACTCCTCCTTGAAACGGCTTTTGCCACGAATCTGGTACTCGTCATTGATTAATGTGTTCACAAGACGGTTCATTCCTTTGGATCCCAGTTCGGCCCAGCGGGCATCCTCACGGATTCCGCACTTGGAGATCAGGTAGTTCCAAAGTCTTGACGGCAGTTCGGACGGATGGGTGTTCAGAATCTGTTTCTGAGGACTGTCTTTTGAAAGCGCAGTGATTCTGTCACGGACATCCTGCTCGCCCGCGTCACCGAACCAATTCACTGAGAGAGTTGCGGAATATTCATTTTCAGCGAGATAGCGGGCTGCATAAGAGGAGAGTTTCAGGATCGCGGGACCGCTCATTCCCCAGTGCGTGATCAGGAGCGGACCGGAGGCCTTGAATTTCGTGCCTACCAAGGATGCCGATGCGTTCTCGACCACTGTGCCCATCAGTTCACGTACAGGGCTGCCGGGAAGGTTGAAAGTGAAGAGGGACGGGACAGGTGGGACGATTTCAAGGTCAAGGCCATCAAGCATTCCAAGACCGGAAAGTTTCGGGCTGCCGCCGGTGGTGACGACAACTATGTCAGCCAAACAATTATGCTTATCGAGTCGTTGGGATTTCTGTAATATCGGCCCTTCGACAGGCTCAGGGACCGATATTATCGATTCCGGAGCCAGAGAATCAGGTCGCTGAGCCTGTCGAAGCGACCTTCCGCTACATTCTGCGTCTTCAATAGATAATTCATATCCTCCGTCTGAACAGGGATTTATTCCTGAGACCTTATGTCTCATATGCAATACCACTCCGGCCTGTCGCATCCTTGCCTGCAAGGTGTTAACGATTTCCATCGCGTCCTGCGACGCCGGAAAAACGCAATGGTCTTCCTGAAGCACAAGCTTCACGCCTTCGTTCTCGAACCATTGCCAAGTACTTCGCTGATCAAAGGAACGGAAAAGGCGTTTCATTAGTTTGTCACCGCGAGGATAAGCGGCTGACAGAGAGGATATTCCCTCAAAGGAATTTGTCAGGTTGCATCGTCCTCCCCCGGTGATCGCCACCTTAGCCAAAGCCTTCGTCCCCGCCTCGAACACCTCCACCGAAGCGGAAGACATCCTCCGTTTCAACTCAATGGCGCAGAAACACCCCGCCGCCCCGGCACCCACAATCGCAACTTTCATATTGCAAAACTACACAAAATCCTTTGATTTTGATAAATGAATATAAGAAGCTGTTTTGAATTGTTTGAAATGTTCTTTGAGGTGAAAAATCTTCATT
>OLYY01000276.1_pt1 | contig 25737 bp, 29 predicted proteins | sample 1673561 | NCBI WGS metagenome assembly OLYY01 (sample SAMEA103958115, study PRJEB25191) | human gut metagenome | biome: human-associated habitat [ENVO:00009003]; feature: intestine environment [ENVO:2100002]; material: feces | place: Germany | collected 2013/2015
GATGCAAAGGTAAATACTTAATGTGTTAAAACCTTACGCTGTAATGGTGATATACGTCTATATCTCCAGGCGTACGCATATAAGGGTCAGGATAAAGCAACGCATTCCCCTGCCCCTTCAAGATGCAGTTAGCAAAGCCCTCGTTCTCGAAGTTCTGACAAACCTTCACGGAATCCTGAAACAGTCTGATATTCTGTTTTCGTATCTGTTCCGCCATCACCATCCATTGCATCAGCAGCTTCTGCTCCGGAGCCAACTCCTTTGGCAACCGCCGGATACCATGAAACAGCACACCAAACAAAGCCTACTTCTGGGCGATAGCATATAGCTCCTTCCAATCCACCTCCTTCAAAGAACCAGGAATCTCCTTGGCAGAACCAATGCAGAATCGCAAGAAATCAAAGAAAATCTTTTGTTGTTTCAACATAAAGTTGTACTTTTGCACGCATGAAAGAGAAATTACAAAGAGCCATCGGGCATATTATACCGACGCTCCTACTCATTATATTACTTCCCATATCGGTAGTCTTCACTCCCATTCACTGGCTGTACAAGACTATCCGAAGATTTTTTCTGCGATAAATCTTGCAGGAAACAGCAAGCCTGCCATCACATAACGCTTACGGGTATGAGGTTCCTTCCACATTCGATAAACAAAGCGGAGATTTGTTTTATCCACCCATGCAGGATAGTAATCTATCTCATTCTTGGAAGTCTGATGAATAAATCCACCACAGGTAAATCCGACACCCTGATAGCCGGCATTCTTCACCTTTAGCAGGAACTTCTCCTGCATCAAGGCTCCCATACCAACTATCAAGAAATCAGAATTCAGTTTAACGATATGCTTTGCCTCTTCATCCATTTCTTTTTCTGAAGCAAAGTAACCATTACGATAACCAGCAAACTTCACCTTTGGATACCGCTCACGGAATATCTCCACAGCCTTCTCTACCTGCTCCTGCTTAGAAGCCACAATATAGATGGCCTTTCCATGCTCCTCTGCATACGAGAACAACTCCGGTGCCATCGAAGTCATGTCAAAACTTCTTCGAGTCACCTGCTTACCATAAACCAACTTAATAGCTTTCACCAGTAAGCCGCCATCGGCAAAAATACCATCCATCTTACCAAACAGTTCCTTATTGTCGAGAGCTTTGAGATAAGATACAGGATTGAGGTAAGTATAAACCTTACCCTTCGTTTCAAATATCTGATGAACGGAAGACTTTTCCGTTGATAATATTTTATTGACTAATATAGATTTCATCTTATAAATTAGAAAATTGTCAGAAAGACTTCAAATTCAAGACAAAGTCGTTTTTGAAAATTTCAATACAAAATTCCACAAAGGCAGAAGAATCTTTTAAATTCCATGTACAAATGTGAAATCGCTCAATGCAAAGGTTCTCCTTACTTAGAATAAAATAAGTATTATCCATTCTTCGCCAATGATGTTAATGTCCTCATCCATTCTTGATATATTCTTTCTATAGAATATGCCTTACTTTTCTCAACGGCAGCAAGAGCCATCATATTACGCAAAGAATCATTTTGCATAACCTTTGCAAGCATACCTGCAGCATTGTCCGCATTATATCCATTCTTCTCGTAAGGTATCACTACACCATCCTTGCCATCTTCAATAATATCTCTGACGGCAGAATAGCTATCATATACCACAGGAATCACACCAAAACTCATGCACTCCGCAAGAACCAAAGGGAAGCCCTCATATTCTGAAGTAAGAAGCAAAATTGAAGCTCGCTCATAATAAGGCTTAGGTTGCTGAAAGCCTTCAAATGACACATGTTTCAAATCATAGTCAGCCACCTGCTTCTCCACATTCTTGCGTTCTATGCCATCGCCAACTATTGTAAGTTTCCAATCAGGGAACTTCTTCTCTAACCTCGCCCAGGTATCTATCACACGATATACACGCTTTTGGTTATAGTCGATTCTCCCCAAATAAATAATCTCCTTTTGCTTTTTCGGGAAAGAATATACAAAATCAGACGAATCCAAAGTAACAGGATTAGTCTGCACCATCAGGTGATCGGGATGCTTAATACCGGTAAACTTGGAGAACAAAGGAACATAGCTTGAAGATAAAACTTGATATAAGTCGGTATGGCGATACACATACGCCATACTTCGACTAGTAACCAATTTGAAAGCTGCTTTTTTAACTTCTAGCAAACAACGCTTCAGAGGATTATGGCAACAATCTAAAGCTATTTCAACATCCTTGATGCGTGCATTTGTGTCAATTTGGTTGTGATAGACTGCAATCGTTTTAATATCTAATCCTTCCTTAGCCTTGTTCAATGTTTTACAAGGCACCAAAGGCAGCCCCCACTGGTTGATAACCACCTGAATTTGATGCTGAACAAGAATATTCCTCAAAGAAGAGACACTCTTTGAAGAGCACTTATAGTCACCAAGAGTATATATCTTTACTCGTGGGTCTGTTCTTGCTACAGTAAGTTTATCAGGAGCTTTAAATGTAGCAATAACTACATTATGTCCGTGATGCTCAAATACCCCAGCAAGCGTTGCTGCTACCACTTCTATGCCTCCTACATCATAGACTTTCATCAAAAAGAGTATGTTCATTACTTTTCTTTTAGTTTACTTTGCAGAAATAAGTTTTCTCTTTAATTTCATATAGAAAGAGAATATTCCAATACTATGCAAAAACGGTTTTATTCTTGCGATAATTTGTCTTTTCAAAGAAGTATCCAGATATATATCTTCTACATCCTTTAGAGATTTAGAATTTAAGTCCCTAAAAAATTCCTTTCGAAGAGGATTTTCAGGCACTAAATTTTTAATCATAACTCCATCCCTTTTGATGATTTCATCAATTTGAGATTTATGATAAATGAAATCTCCTTTTATTATCTCAAAAATTTCCTGTCCACGCTTTGTATGTATAAATACATTAGTTGCCCCTTTTGAAGAAAAATCCGCAGATACAGAAGGAGCATCCCAACAATCAAATATTGTGATATCACTCATACGATTAATCGTTTTAAAATGACATTGGTAGCAACTTGGGCGGGAACATATATTCTTAAAATAAAGACGAAGCATCATATCGATTTCCATTCCCTTATGATACTCCTTACTCTTATCAGAGAACCAAATAGATGCAGTACTATAATTATAACCATAATACTTATCTCGCGAACGATAGTCAACTACTTTGCTATCAGCCAAAGAAGAGTGATATGCCAAATACTTCCTTAGTAACAGTGGACTTGGTGTGCCACGGCACACCAAGTCCACTGTTACTAAGTTATCATATTTCCGCCCACGCAGAAAATGATAAAGCCCAGAAATCTGACAAGGAGTACCACTAAAGACAACGACTCGCCCTTGGGCGAGAAAATTTTTCGCTTGCGAATAACAGTCACCAATAAGACTTTGTACATACTTGGAACCACGGAACTTCTTACAGCCATCCAATGTTTCAGCATAAGAATGCCTCAATTCCATATCTTCACCAAAGGCAGCTCCAAATACAACACCTCCCTGCTCTATTGACCATTTAGATATAGCAGTAAAAAAGCCGCCAGAAGTACTTGTTCTTAACACTTCTGCATTCTTTTGTTGTACCACGAAGCTCTCAGGCAAAGTATCGTCCATCTTCGGCTTTTGCAAAGGACACACCTTTTCGCATAATCCACAATCAATGCACTTATCCTTATCAACATGAGGATAGCGGAATCCTTCCTCATCCTCTATCATCTCAATGCAGTGCTTGGGGCAAGCGTTATAGCATGCCCAACAACCACAACATTGACTTTTGTCTTTTATATCTACCATTCTTAATCTCTATATAAATCTTCAAGATACCGCTTATGATATCCAGACCGACGCAATAACTTATTTCTAAAATAATTCTGATACCACCAGTCAAGCAGAGGACAATAAAATCTAGACCATTTGAATACCTTACGAATTACATTCTTAAAAGAGTCTTTATGGCAATGCCAAGACCCCATGAAATGATGAACAGAATAACCACCTTCCTTACCAAAAGTAGGAACTTCAAAATAGTATCTCGGATATATAAAACCATTAGGTATAAACTCCCGAAACTTTCCGTTCAACCTAAAGTTAGGATAATTGGCAAGCGTAAAATCATTAAATATACTATTGTTTGGAATTCTTCGATCAAAAGCCATTGTCTCATACATATCAAGCAATCCTTTGATATATGGATGCTTAGGGGCTGCCATTATAACAGCCGTAGAAATGGCACACTCATACATATATCCCAGCACGAGATCAGCCTCAAAAAAGTTATCAGGAAAAGACTTTTTCACCTGAACATCCGTATCCATATAAATACCACCATATTCATAAAGCCTTTTCAAACGATAATAATCACTGACATGTGCCCAAGACTGCTGCTCATAAGCCTGCTTAACATATTCCGTCTCATCAAAACTACAATTGGTCTCATTCCATTCTACAATCTTGCCCCCCATATCTGCCCAAAAGACTCTATGCATTTTTTCGCCATATAGTCTTTCTGAGCATTACCAAACCAGCAATAATGAATAATCTTTGGTATCATCACTATAAATTCTTTAAAGCATTATGTAAATAATCCATCGATGACTTTCTATAGGCGTCCAATCTAGCATCTACCCCTTCGAAAGAACCTTTATAGCTTATTACATCTTCAACATTTTTATCCTTTGTCATTCTCCTTGCCTCTAAACCTGTGATATGTAGTAAATTATCAATACGAGTATTGGTACTCTGCTTTGCACCTTCCGCAAATCGGTTAAACGTAAAGAAGTTCTTCTTATACAAGATAGAGAAAACTGAACAATGGAAAGAATCTGTAAATACATACTCCGCATTACGAATGTAATTAAGGAATTCACGTGGACCAACGTATGGTGCCTCATCGGCAAATCCCTCATCCGAAGGAATATAGTCATCTAATTGCTGAAGAGCGACAATCTTGTATCCAGTTTTTTCTTTCACATTTTTGATGAATTCCCTTTGCGAAGGATTGTCGCCCAACAGATAGCAAAATATATATTTGCCATTTGTTAAAGGCTCTCGTTGCTGGATTCCCAACCATTGGTCACCAGTAAAGAGAAGTGTCGGATCAAGAACCACTGGAACCTTTCTACCTGTCAACTTATAAACCAAATCACAGGCACTCTGCTCTCGCAAAGCTATATGGTCAAAGCGGTTCATAAATCGCTTATTCTTCTCAACTTGGAACCAAGGCACTTCCTTCACACCGATGCTTGTTGAATAAGCAATCTTACGGATATGGTCAGGAACCCATTCCAGGGTATAATAACCGTGTTCTACACTATCTGTTCGCCACAACTGATCGCTACCTACCAGAAAAGCAGAATAGTTTTCTGCCATCTTTGTAAGTTCCTCGCGATTTTTGCAATAAGGCGATACATGGAAAAACGTTTCAGCAAATTGATCGAATGCCTTATTACGAATCTCCCAGTTTTTAGCAAACATAGGGTTTTCTTTCTTGGCACGCTCAATCTTCATCTTACCCAAACGCATCTTCCAATCTGCAATCAACAATTTCTTGATGATGTAGAGAATTTTATTCTCTTGCATATAGTTGATTGGAGCCTTACAAGCGATGGTTTGAAAAGGAAGTCCCATCTGCTGCATAATCAACTCTGTGGCATACGCCTGAAGCATACTTCCATAATTATGATGGAAGTAGCAAGTTACTAGTCCTATTGGTTTCATTTTTTTATTTTCGTTTTTATCATCAAGAATTGATGTCTCAACCATCTCATAGATAGAGCATATAACTTCATCAAGTAATAATTAGAAGATAATGCTAGAACAACTCTTTTACCCAAAGCAACGTTTCTCTTACACTCCGGAGCAATACATTTCAATTGGGCAAGAGCATATTCATAATAACATTTAGATACAGCTCCACTAGTCTTTGCACTTATCATCAAATCATCTGCTATCTGACGCATTCTTCCACAATCGACGGCATACCTATAAGCTGGCCCCTTATACTCAAAAAAAGACTTAACCGAATTCATTGAATCCCAATTCTGATCATGTTTGCTTATTGTAAAGCTATTGGAATAAGCCCCTTCATTAGAACATTCATAATAATATAAAGGTTCTTGAAGATTAACTATTCTTTTAGCATAGTAAAGCAAGATGGGAACTATCTGAAAATCTTCTCCCTGATTGCAACCTTCTATACATTTTATATCATTGTCAACATACAAAGTACGCCTAATCAATTTTGCCCAAATACTATTTGAATTTTTGCGAGACAAAACTGTAAGACAATATTCTTCAGGATTACTGAATGAAGCATATCTAGTTATCTTACAAAAACCAGGGCTAGCCTTTTTAAAATCAATGACCACAATATCTGCATCGAATTGTAATTGTTTGTCAATAGCCTTACGAACTATTTCCTTATCTACATAGTCATCGCTATCCACATGCATAATAAATTCTCCAGTAGCATTAGCCACAGCTGTATTTCTTGCACCTGCTAAACCTGTATTTTGCGTATGATTAATGATTCGCACAAAAGGCTTTCGATTAGGATAGCGATTTATGACACGTTCAAGTACATTGATACTATCGTCTTTAGTACAGTCATTTACAAATATATACTCTATATTTTGATAAGTCTGTTCAAAAAGAGAAATAGCACAACGTTCAATGAATTTTTCAACCCCATATATGGGAATTAACATCGAAACTTTAGGAGTTTGATTCATTCTTTATCTTATTAATCAACATATTAATTATCTCCTCATCTACATTTTCATCAAACTTTCTGGCAAAAAGTCTGTTAGAATGAGACAAGTAATCGTAATCTTCTTTGCGCCAAATATATGGTCGACCTCGCTTCCAGTCAATCTCTCGCAAACAACCTTCAAATTCATCAGTCACATTATAAATACGATTTCTGAATTCCGAGTTATAAGCGAATGTTTGTTTGTAAATTTCATCAGGACAATAAGCATATTGATACATCTTGAGAATTTCATCCTTGTTTTCGAGCAATGAAAGTACGAAATCATGAGTAACACTAACCCAATTGCATCCTGCCTGAAATTCATATTTAGGTTGTTTTCTTCTATAACCCAAAAGAATCTGGAACTTATTATAAATCTGTCTCAATTTCTGAAATCCTCCTCTGACATAACGATTTGGATATCTCAACTTACCAAGAAACAGATTATGACAGTAAACTCGCTCTCTCACATTCCAACTTGGGCTATAGCCAATATATTCAAAGTTTTTACCGTTAAAATATCTATGAATGTAATCCTGAGAATGCAGAGGCAAATCAATACCAGAAATCAAATGATAATATGAATGTTCAACTTGTGTTGCAAGTTCAAACAAATTAAACTCAGTCTGAATTTGACTTACATTACCCCAACCTACATTAACTCTTTCACAAAATTTACAATGAGAATATTTCATATGTGGGGGGGTAATCTTTTTTATATCCAACTTTGACTTCAAATCCAAATGGATGTATATGTCATTGCGAGGGTCATCCAAGAGAAGCAAAAGCTTGTGTAATTGCTCCAAATTGGAATGAGCGATTATTAAATATGCATGTTTATCCATAATCATTTAAAACGCCAAATTATTTTATTAATTATATTCAAGTTCTTCAATCCAAACAATTTCCAAAATTTTGTTTCAATTTCTTCATATTTAGGTACTTCTAACCAAGACCCCGCAAAATGATGAATCGAGTAAGAATTATCTGTAACTTCTATTTTTCCTGTCTTATATGATTTTGGACTAAAATATTCACAAGGGAACACAGGTATCTTGTGAGTATTTTCTATCATTTTAGCCTCAGTCAATGACGAACAATTCACTAAATCATAACCATGATTACGCAATTCATCTTCTACAATAGTAGGCAAAACTTTTGTATCAAAAGAGCCATCATTTTTGATAAAAGGGCGATTTTTATAGTAAGACAAGCAATCTTTCAACCATTCTGCATGCTTCTCAGAACCAAAGGCTGCGACCTCAAGACCACTCATTTCTTTTTGCCAACAAACAAATGTATGAAGTTCTAACAACGGGTCAAAACTTTTAAGAACTTCTACATCCATATCCAAGTAAATACCACCATAATTATATAGAGCGTTCAATCTTATATAATCTGCAGCAAAAGCATACTTTTTGTTATCGAAAGCATCACTAACCCATTGAGATTTTGTTTTCGGGAATCTATCAAAATTCCATAGCATAACTTCATAATCAGGAAGTTTCTCCTTCCAAGAATCCATGCACTTTTTTAGATCATCTGGTATAGGATCATTACTTAACCAGCAATAATGAATTATTTTTGGAATCATTTTTGTTTGTATTTAATAATATTAAAAATAGAAATATCATAAAATATAAATATGATGCACCTTGAATTCCTGTAAAACATATACTCGTAAGAAATGATGCAAAATACCCATATAATAACATCTTTTTTCTTTTATCTCTATATAACGCAGTTGAAAATCTAAAAAGAAGATTATATGTATAGAAAAATACAATAAGACCAATTATTCCTTGCTCCACTAATAATTTAAATATTATACTTTCCAAACCAAACAAACCATCTGTAACAAATCGGTTACTTTGTAATACATAATATTGGTAATTATAGCCAATTCCACCAATAGGATTTTTTTTCATAACCTCTATTGATTTTACTAATTGTCTTTCTCGCATGTGCTTATCACTACCCGCAATTCCAGCTTTCTCACTATAAGAACTATCCCAAAAGAAAATGCCAGATTCTACATATTGGATAATACCTGCATTTTTAGAAGTATGAGGAACTATCGAAAGACAAAGAATCATTCCCAAATATATTGAGGGTAAAATAATCAATAGCCTTTTCCAACCATAATGCAATAAAACAAAAATCAAGAAAACACCCAAAGTGACAATTGCAGTTCTACTACAACAAAGTATAATATTGACTAATCCAATTATAAAAACTAATATAAAAACATATTTCTTTATGTATGTCTTCAAAAACCACACTATACTAATAAATAGATTCCAATATTGCCCCCACGCCAATGGATGCCCCATTGTCCCATAAGTTCTTCCTTGTAATCCCCCTCTTTCTTCATCCATAAAATATGCAAACACATCTTCACTACCATATAAAAGGTTCAATGAGCCTACATAAACATTGTTTCCAACAACATAACTAAAAATTCCATATAATCCTGCAAATATGGAAATTACACATAACACATTTATGACAAACCTTATATTTGAAACCGCCAATACGTAGTATCCTAAAACTATAAACAATATCATTTGAAAAAGGAAGCCTTTTAGAAATGAAGATACTTGAAAAGAATATGGTACAAATGCTGTAGAACAAACTATAAGAATTGGTATCGAACAGATATAAATACAAAAATACTTCTTTAACTTAGAAGGCATTACTGCATGTATTTTATTCATATGAAAAACATATGAAATTGACAAAGCAATAGTAATCACATCATTGATTGCCAGATTTATAGGTCCGAATTGCAATCGTACAACTGAAGGCACTAATATTTTAAGTATAAGTGCCAGAAGAAAGCCAGCCTTAATATTGTAAAATATTACTACACATACTATTAATATCAACAAATTGAAAAGTATTATCATGTTATAAGCATTTATTGTTTAAACTTCATAAAAAACAATACGAAATACGCGAAAATAAAATAGCATTTATTTTTTTTACCTATCACATATCGAAATGAAGAAAGAGGAAGCTTCCCATACACTTTTATTCCTCTAAAAAAATCCGAGCGCATTACAGGTATCTTCGTTGCAACCTTTCTTTTTGTTAATTCTTTAGAGTATCGACTAATCATTCCTTCTTCAATTAAAATCTCCTCTACCATTTCTGTTGCTTTAACTTGAAACATTATTTTTTCAAATGAAGGTGAAGATATGAATGAATTATTATTATTACGAACATAGTGATAAGGATAAAAATCAACAAATGATACTTTTTTACTTTTTAATAACAAAGAAACAACAACAAAATAATCTTCACCTCCATCAACACCATTAGGAAAATGAATATTATATCGAGTAAACAGTTCTTTTCGTATCATCAGTTTCCATAATACTCCCCAATAATTACCAATCACAGAACGCAGAAAATCTTCTTTGGAGTTATAAATAGCAGTAGTAGGAATTTCGTAATCTCCAAACTCTTGTATAAAATTGCATCCAACAATATCAGAATCACATTCTTTGGCTTTGTTATACATTTCATGTAACATATCAGGTTCTACCCAGTCATCACTATCAATAAATTGAATATAATCACCTTGAGCATGAGTTATACAGAATTCACGAGTAGCACTTATACCTTCATTTTGTTTATGATACACTTTAATGCGCTCATCTTGTTCTGCAAATGTATCACAAATATCACCGGAAGAATCAGAACTTCCATCATCTATTAGTAAAAGTTCAAAATCAAGAAAAGTTTGCGACAACACACTTTTTATGCAACGTTTAATATACTTTTCTGAATTATAAACTGGTATTAATACACTAATTTTTGGCTTACACATCATAATTTTAATATTTTAGTTTGCTGCAATAACAATGTTGCAATAATAGAAAACGGCACTGTAAAAATAGCCAGGATAGATGTTAAAACAACCTCATTATCTATCATATATTGTTCTCCAATAACATTTTTAAAAATGCAATAGAAAACATATAAAAATATCATATGAAATATATAAACTCCATAAGAAGTTTCATCTAACAATTTAAAGGCCTTGTATTTCTCTATTTTATTTGAAATTATAGCTAAAATTTTTAACAATGAAAATACAGCAAAGATTTCATATAAAAAATCGCCTTTCTCTGTACCCCCCCCTATTCGTATTTGGAAAATTTTCAAGAGGTAAAAAAAACAAAAACCAATAAAATAAAATTTATCATACTTGTGAAACATATCTTCTTTTTTTGCAACCAATATACCTAATAGGAACCAAATATAATAGGTCATTATTCCGAGAACAGGTAAATCATAGTGTTTTAAAAGAGTCCTCAATACAAGAGTCCCTAATATTACTCCAACTATTTTTAATATGGTCATATTTCTTAATAGAAAATAAGAAACAATAAAGTATAAAAACAAATATGATATAAACCACAAATGCTTAAATCCTATTAGACATTGCCAGGATATCTTACCATTATAAATTAACTCAAAAATGGAACCAAATAAGACACATGGAACATACAAACGCTTAACTTTATTTATACAAAAAAATAAGAAATTACTTTCTTTATATAGACCACCCGTCTTATGCAAAATAAAACCTGATATAAAAAAGCATAAAGGCATTGTCAGTAATGTAATATATGATGTAAAATCCAAAACTCTATCAAATATAAAATACTGACCATTACCAACCCATGCCCAATCTGGATGATAGGGAGCAAAATTATGCTGAATTAATACTACCCAATAAATCGCCAAAATACGTCCCAAAGCCATATCTGCCCTGTATTTTTTTATTTTTTCCATTTTCTTAGAATCAACGTAATTTTATTATTTAGAAAACATCTCTCGGAAGAAGAGCAACCAATTGTATAAATAATCAACAAACAACTAACAACAGACAGACTACAAGTAGCCAAAAAAGCCGAAAACTCATTAGCAAAACTAATTTCATGAATTACAAATGGTAGCAATGGCGTTAAAATAACTACAACAACTATAGGTTGGATTACCTTTTTCAAATAATCAACCATTTGCATATTTATCATAGGAAGAACTATTTTTAAACGAACAATTTGCGTACACGATTCTACAATTATATGAACAAGAAACACATATTCTGGAATAACACTAAAGTATTTTAACAAGACATAAGCGATAGGTACTATAGACAACAACATCGTCCCCTCTATAATCTGAAATTTCTTTAATTTACCTGTTGCATGTACTGACACAATTATAGGATTTGACAGAGAATACAAAAGACTTGACACCAATATTAAGCGTAAAAAATTTACAGTATGTTCTGGCACGTTTCCAAGCCAAAGTTTTAATACAAATGGCGCTTCAAACATTAAAGGTAAAACTATAAAAAATAAAATATAAAATGAGAATTTAGAACTCTTGCATAACAGTTTGTGCATATATTCCAATTCTCCTTGTGCATAACATTTTGTCAATTGGGGATTTAAAGCCATTTGAAAGTTACCACAAAACTGTTGACAAACACCTTGTACTTGAACAGCTACGCCACGTGCAGCATTTACAGCAGGACCAAAGAAAATATTCAAGAGAATGTTTATACCTTGCGTAAATCCAATTATTGCCAAATTACCATTCATCGTCCAAGCAGCAAAAGCAAATATTTCCTTAAACATTTTCTTATCATAAGAAAAATGAACTTTTGTTTCCTCAAAGTGCTTGTTACAATATATGCCATATAAAACTCTATCAAAAAGCATTATCAAAAAAATCAATAAAGCATAGACTATCAACTTATCATAAGGAGATATCACAATAAAAAATGCCACCAATAATTTAAAAACAGCATCAACAATAGAGATGTATGCAAAAGCAGACATTTCCTCATGGGCAATGATAGCTGCATTATATGGCACACTTATGACTCCTAAAATTGAAGACAAGACAGAAAATTGGTACACCCAAAAAGCAGCAGTCTCTCTACCTTCTGGTATTTGTAACTGAGTAGTAACAAACCATAACCCAAGAGTTTCTCCAACAACCAGCACAACACCTGCCAATATAAAGTGGATACTCAATATATTTCCAAAAGTCTTTTTCATCATCATAATATTCCCCTTACCCAAATCATAAGTTATATATCGAGATGATGCAGAGCTTAATGAGCCTGTTAGAAATCCTAACATTGCTATTACGCCACCAACAACATTATTTATACCAAAATCCACTACCCCCAATGCATTCAAGACAACTCGTGAAGTATATAAGTTCACACCCATCATAAAGAGCATTCGAACATAAAGAAGCAATGTATTCTTCGCTATTCGTTTATTATTATCTGATGTTTGATTTGACATAAATTACTTTCCAAATTCTTTAATTCTCAGTTCTTCTTTCAATGAGCAAACAAGCAGCTGTCCATTCTTCTCGGCTACGATATAGCAATACTTTTCGATGTAATCGTCCTGGATAGGAGAAATCTTATTGTTGAGTTTCTCCACCTTCTCTGGGATAACATCTACTGCTGTTACATGATGGTGCTGAGATAACAGGGTTGCTATGCTCAGACCTACGTAGCCGGTACCGGCTACTGCTACTGTTATATCTTTGAAATTTTTCATCATTATTGTGTTATTTTTTCGAAAACCTACCCGTCCTTCCTTACCGTTAAGGAAGGCTCCACCTCTCATCTCGGTCTTCTCCCCTCAGGGAAGAAGAAGGAAACCGCCCTACTCGGTGCTCAGAACCGCTACGCTCTAAGGTTGGCGGACCATCAAAGGTCTCGCCAGATTGTGCGGGATGGGACCGCCTGAGCTTGAACTATTACGGAAAGGCTACATCCCAATTGCAAAAACGGCATTGTAGCATACCGTCACTACAGAAATCTTTGGTTGTATCATAATTGAATTACTTATTGAACTTCTTTATTGGCAACATTTTCTTCATTAATCATTTTTTCGTTACCAACATTAACATTTTCTCTTAATTGTTCTCCAAATATCTCATGGAACAAATCTGAGAATTTTGTTTCCTTTCTTATTTCTTTAAAGATAGGCCAATCTCTATAAGCTGTAGCTGTTAGAACTCCATTGTTGTCACCCACCTTTGCCATCAGATTATATGCACTTTCGTAATCATCTTCTAGTACATATTTTGGAAGCAAGAATTCATCTCTCCATGCTGAACAATCTTCATTTCTGAGCACTTCTATACATTTTTCTTGATTATCTGCCCATTTATAAGCCTGAGCTAAGTTTAATGTAAAGAAACACTTGTCGTATATAGAATGCTTAAACTTCACGCCTAATGCAAATATCGACACATCTATTGCAACGTCATACAATTCATCTGATATAAGTTCAAATATGCGAGATATTAAATGTTTATCAACCGAATTCTGATCATCAGTAAATTTCGCCAAGTATACATTACAAGATAACATATAAGAAAGCATTATGCTTATCTTATATAAATTTTTAAATGCATTCTCAAAATATTCTTTGCTTACTTCTAAGGTAGAACCTATAGAAATATTACCATCAATAGATTTGTGTTTTTTACAAATGTTTATATATTGAGCTGAAACTTTTCCATTTGCATGCACAAATAAATTTCTACGCTCTGTAATCTCGATAAATTCGCTCCATCCTTGAAACTGCATTAATGTAGAAACTCCTATTGCAGAAGCTAGCCATTTGAATTGCTCCTCATGAGAACCTCTTAAGAGATTTTCTATTTTATTTTCTACTATAATCTGCTTTACCTCTCTAACAGAATCCAAGTCTTTCAAGTCTCTATATTTAAAGGACATATCACTATCTTGCAATTTTTCAGGACATAAATTATAAATACATCTTACAAGACCAGCATAAAAAGAATCAAATAAAGAAACCAATGAAACTAAATAGCTAGGAGGAATCAAGTTAAAAGCTTGTTCTGCTCTTCTAACACTTCTTTCCAGATTACGATAGCTTTTACGCTTAGTGTTAGGGATAACTATTTCGTCCTCTTTCTCACTGATTTTATTATGGTTTATAAACTCAGCTAATTCTTTACGCGTTTTATTTAATTGCGTTGATAATGTAGTCTGACTAAAACCAAATGTTTCTCTTACGCAAGTTATATTTTCGATGAAGAACTTTAAATTATCAGTAATTCCTGATAAAAGTTCATTGCTGACCTCTCCATCTTCACGGGTGATTGAAACCATAATCTTTCTAATTAAAATCCACAATTTTAAAACTGATAAACTTATTTTTGAAATAAGTCAACAAAAGCTCAACCAAACGCCCAACATGAAGACTTCTTATTTCCCATGAAGGGTCAGGGTTTCTCTTCCACCATGCAACAGTTAATAATACATCATTGCCATCTTGCACCACTTTAAAAAGAACATTCTTTGTAGGATCATTTACATACTGTTCCTTATTATGATATATGACATCAAAATTATCACTTGTCCTGACATAGCTCCAGGTTTCGATAGAAATATCGGAATTCTCACCCTTTACAGCTCGCAATATCGCACCTTTAAGGCGCACTGCAGAAATCATACTATCAGTACTTAATACTATTTTCATCTACTTAATTTATTTTTCAATCATTAAATACTTTATATGTATACCACCAATACAACGTCCCCACTATATTACAAGTAGTTACACCTATCAGTTTTTGAAAAAGTTATATTGTATCATGCTTACTGAGATTCGAGAGATTCGTGTTCAAAAATCAACCTGCACGCGAATTGCTTATTGGGGTTACTGAACACGAATTGCACGAATTACACGAATATGTTGCTTAAGAACGGAAAAATCGTAAGTTTCTAAAGATCAGAGAGATCAGTGTGGGAAAATTCAACATTTCTCACTCTGCTCTCAAGGATTCTATCACAAACCTTTCAAAGCTCGCCTTATAGCCACCGTCCATCGGGCAGGGATCGTCGGGATAGGACTTGTGATACTCTTCTTCCATGTTGTCAAGATAGTCCATTATCTGCATCACCTGGTCTTTGGTGCAGTGATGCTTCTTCAGCGAAGAACGAAGCAGGCAGTAGGACTGGGTATGACTGGCATAACCCTCTTAGACATGCTTGACTGAATTCTCATTCATGTGGCCAGCCACCTTTAAGGTGCGTACCACATTGCTACTGCCGCCGAGAATGGTATCCGTCAAAGCGTTCAGTGCCTTTGGTGTTTTTGTAAATCGTTTCATTTCTTAATATGTTTAAAAATTCTAATATCTTTTGTTAAGCTATTATAAAATCATCGTCTTTTTGTACCTATATATGTAGGTACAGGATTCTTGGCGGTCTCAACCTTTTTTCTTAAATTCGCAGCAGCTTTCAAGAACGAGGGCTGAAGCAATCTTAAGTTACCGAATGGTGAACAGCGGGGTGAACACTTGCCCCAAGCATTCACCTTTTCGGCTCAGGGGTGAACCCTAGTAAAAAGAACTTTGTATATACAGCGCATGCTAGAAATATAAGAATCTCTATTATAATGGGTTATATAGTGTTTTTAACACATTATTAACGCTAAAGGTTGGCATCAGGGTTCACCCTTCACCGACTTCATCGCCAAGTGTTCACCCACACTCTTAGTTAGAGAACGTTGCAAACAACAGATTAGTATATTAACAACTGATAATTTTAAAAAATGAAAAAAGACCCTAACAACAGCATGAATGGGACAGCTACGATGCCATCGTACTTCCCTTGTATCAAATCTTCGGAGAGCCATCCACTCGCCGACTGGTTGTATCTCAAGAGCGTGATTACCTCTAGCCCTGAGCTACGAATGATGACTGAGACTTACCGCAAGCGCCTCGCCATCAGCAAGCAGTTTGCCGACCAGTACAAGCCTGAGATGCCTGCCATCACGGTTTCGGCACTCATGAACGGCTACGGCAGACAACTTGCCGACTTCCTCAAACCTACCTACATGTTACAGCTCGACTTCGACCATTTGAAGAAGGAAGATATGGAGCAGCTTATCCAACTGGTGAGAGGCGACAGTCATACGATGGTAGAGTATGTCACCGTGAGCGGCAGGGGATTCAGAGTATTCTGTGCCTACCATCCTGTAGATGATGACGACATCAGCGTGCTGGAACTCTTCGATGCCGTACTGCAGAAGGCGATGGCTTACTACACCCAGCTCCTGGGTATCGCTCCCGACAAGCAGTGTGTCGACATCACCCGATGCGCCGGTCTTGCCTACGACCCGGATGCCTATTTCCGTTGGGATGCCGAGCCTTTTGCCTTGGGACCGAAGGATCTGAACCCCCTCTACACGAAGAAGGCATTGCAGGCGAAGTATTCTGCCAGGCGAAACGCCAAGGGAGGTAAGCGAAGCAGCAAGGTGAAAGAGGAGGCGAAGTCAAGCGACAAGGGTGCGCCTACCATCGAGGAGGCAGCTTCCCATATCAAGGAACTGCTCGACCTGTGGGGCTATCGGTTCGAGCCTGAGCATCACAACGAGTATGTATGGCACTTTGCCGACATCTGCATCTACTATGGCATCCCGCAGGAAGAAGTTCAGACTTACGCCGACCGTGAGTTTGGCACCAGCTACGAAGATACGGCTTCTGTCATCAAGTCTCGCTACAAGCATCTGCATAAGTTTGGTATCTGGCATTTCTATCGCCATGGCGAGGGGCGCAGCGTCAAGCCATCGGTAAGGGGCATCAAGCAGTGGCTACTCACCCACTATCTGTTCCGCCGAAACGTGCTGACGGGATTTTACGAGGTGGAGAGCCGCTTCGTTTTAGACGGCAAGTATCCTGACTGGGTACGCATCAACGACAATATCGAGAACTCCATCTGGAGCGAAATGGACGAGTCGGGACTGCATCTCTCGGAGAAGACCTTGCACAACATCATCAACAGCGACTTCAGCGAGCCGTTCGACCCCTTGGACGATTACCTGCGCAGTCTGCCGAAATGGAAGAAGGGAGAGGATCCCGACTACATCGACCAGCTCGCCGACCGCATCGAGGTGGAGAACCTGCCCGACAACGAGCATACGCAGAGCCTCTTCCGCTATTTCTTTAAGAAGTGGCTGGTAGCGATGGTGGTGGCGTGGGTAACGCTGAAGGTGGTGAACCAGATGATACTCATCTTCGTGGGCAAGGGCGGCATCTTCAAGACCACGTTCTTCCACATGCTGTTGCCCCCACAGTTGCGCCAGTACTTCCTCAACGACTCGACGGGCGCCTATACCGACAAGGACTTCATGGAGGCTTTCAGCAGCAAGGCTCTGCTCTGTCTCGACGAGTTTGAGATGGTATTCGGCAAGAACCTGAGCGCCTTCAAGAGCAACATGACCAAGGTGACATTCTCCATACGCCGACCTTACGACAAGTACCGTTCGGAGATGCCCCACCGCGGATCGCTCTGCGGCACCACCAACAACCAGCAGTTCATCACCGACGAGGAGAACCGCCGCTACTGTCCTTGGCTGGTAAAGAGCATCGAGAGTCCGATAGAGCACCCGATAGACTACGACCACGTGTTTGCCGAGGCAGTGGCACTGGGTCAGGAGGTGATGAGCCATCCTAAGGGCGAGCCCCTGGAGTGGACATACTGGTTGACGAGGGATGACATCGAACTGATGCGCAGTCACAACCGCCTCTTCATGGTAGCCAACTATGCCGAGGAGCAGATACTCCGTTACTACCGGGTGCCGGAGCCAGATACGCCGCTACAGTTTATCAAGTTCCGCTACAGTGCTGAGATACTGGAGAGGATAGGTGTGAACCCTGCCCTTCGCCAGAACCTGAACAACCAGAACATCGGTAACGTGATGAAGCGGCTTGGATTCAAGAAGATTCACAAGAAGAACGGCAACGGCTGGGCTGTGATAGAGAAGGAAGGTAGCGAAATCAACAACGATGCCTTCATCGATCCTAACGATACCGTGGAGGATTAAGTATCTTGGTTACGACCACTAAGTATCTTGGTTACGATAGCTAAGTATCATATTTACGAAGCATAACCCTAATAGATAACATTCAACATTATTCTTAGTCTCCCACAGATCTCACAGATTTACACAGATAATCTTGTTGCAAGCAACAGGTACTCACTATGCCTCATAGCAAATAACTCCGAAGGAGTCGAAATCCGTGAAAATCTGTGAGATCTGTGGGAAAATTCAACATTACAAGAAAATGGATTTACGAAGTTACACCAAGCAGGAGTTAGCCCTGCTCTATTTTCCGGATTCCGACCCGGACGTGGCAAGAGCCCATCTGATGAGATGGATAGTAAGATGCACCCAGCTCTACGAGCAGTTGCAGAAGAGTGGATACAACAAGAGCTGCAAGGAGTTCAATCCTCTGCAAGTATCCTATATTTTCTTCCATTTGGGAGAACCCTGATATTTATCAGTGATAATCGGTGAGTATCGTTGAGCAACAATGAGCATCGGTGAGTTGGGAAAATGAAATGTTGTATCTTTGCAATGTGATTCAGAAAGAGTCTCCCACAGATCTCACAGATTTGCACAGATTCTCTTCGTTGCAAGCAACGGTACTCACTAAGGCTCACAGCAAAGACTCCGCGAGGAGTCAAAAATCTGTGAAAATCTGTGTAATCTGTGGGAAAACAAAAACTCCGCGAGGAGAAAATTTCGTGAGATTCGAGAGATTCGTGTTCAAGAATCAGGCACTGCGCAGCGCCCACTCAACATTAACCATTAACACTTAAAAACTTATGTTGCTTTACGTACTAAAACTAAATCAGAACGCCAAGATGCCAGAGGCATACGGCAAGTATTACGCCTATCCAGTCATCACTCAGACGGTAGGTATCGACGGCCTGGCCGAACACATGGCTAGCCACAACACTCCTTTCTCTAAGGGAGCCATCAAGGGCATGATTACCGATATGGTATCGTGCGTCAAGGAACTCACCTTGCAAGGTTTCGCTGTAAAGATTGACGACCTCGCCATCTTCTCCATCGGCATCCGCAACAAGGAGGGAGCCGCCTCAGAGAAGGAGTTCACCATCGCCAAGAACATCGAAGGTTTCCGTCTCCGTGCTCGTGGCACCGGTGAGTTCAGCGCCAAGACCATCAACCTCGGAGCTACGCTGAAGAAGGCCTCTGCTCTGTTAGGTGATGGCACCACCCCGGATACCACCCCGGATACCGACAAGGGAACCACTGGTGGCGAAAACACCGACCAGGGCGGTAGCGGAACTACTGGAGAAGGAGGAGGCAACGGCTTAGAGTAGCCCTTCTCGCATCTGAAACAAGAGAAAGCGCATCGGCAGGATGCAGTCCGGAGTAATCCGAGGGCCCCATCAGGAATGAGTTCATCACTCACCATTCAACATTGTCAAATCATCGCTCTGAACGGATACTTGCTCATCCTGCCCGCTTCCTTCTTGGTCCCCCACAGATCTCACAGATTTACACAGATAATTCTTCGTTGCAAGCAACGGTCTTATACTCATCAGGTCTCACTGCAAAAAACTCCGAAGGAGTCTATAATCTGTGAAAATCTGTGTAATCTGTGGGAAAATTAAACATTAATCACTAATCACTAATTAAAATGAAAAAGGAAACAATCCAGAAAGTCATCAACTTCGTCATCACCGTCCTCACTGCCGTTCTCAGCTCCTTCTGTGTGCAGAGCTGCAAGTGATATTTTAGTTCTCCCACAGATCTCACGGATATACACAGATAATCTTGTTGCAAGCAACAGTTATCACCAAACCTCAATGGAAAAACTCCGAAGGAGTCAAAAATCTGTGAAAATCTGTGTAATCTGTGGGAAACAATCATTAACCCTTTAAAAACCATAGAATCCAATGAAGAATCAAAGAAAAATCGATTTGATCGTGGTACATTGCAGTGCCACACGTATTAACCAGGACTTCCCAGTAGAAGCCTTAGAAGCCTGCCACAAGGCCCGTGGTTTCCACTCCATCGGTTACCACTATTACATTACGAAGGATGGCGTGGTCTATCCCTGCCGTCCAGAAAGCGAGGAGGGTGCTCACGCCCGCCACTACAACGCCCATAGCATCGGAATCTGCTACGAGGGTGGTCTCGACGAGAAAGGCAAGCCTGCCGACACTCGCACTCCAGCCCAGAAAGCATCTCTGGAAGACCTCCTCTACAGTCTCGTCCTCGACTATCCCGATGCCGAGATTCTAGGTCATCGTGACCTCCCTTGGGTTCGCAAGAGCTGTCCTTGCTTCGATGTCAAGGAATGGCTGAAGGAAATCGACTTCCATCTCTAGAAAATGCTCCTCATCTGAAAACAGATGGGGAGTTTTTTCGTATATCAACATTACAGCGTCACCACTATATTACAAGTTGTTATACCTATCAGTATTTTGAAAAATGTTATATTGGGTTCCTCATTGCTGTATCGCTCTTCTAAAATCATCCCGTTCTTCTTTGTTGATAAAGTGAGCTGCACTCGGCAATTTGAAAGCGAGTTTTCATTGCACTCATTGGCATCGCTTTTTCCCATAAAAGAAGGCTTTTTTCTACCTCTCCGTCTCTCCTGCAAGGAAAGACTTTTTTTCGAAAACCTACCCGTCCTTCCTTACCGTTAAAGAAGGAGTCTTTCGAATTCCTCCGTCTCCCTTTAGCCAAAGGGAGCTCCACCTCTAACCAAGCCTTCCTCCTCAGAAGGAAGGATGTAACCGCCCTACTCGGTGCTCGGAACCGCTACGCTCTAAGGTTGGCGGACCATCAAAGGTCTCGCCATATTGTGCGGGATGGGACCGCCTGGAGATGAGGATTACAGCTAACAAAAAGACTCAATCAGGAATCGTCACTTTTATCTGCAACCACCTGCATTTCAATGATTGTCAAAAAACAGTATATACCTCTGCATCATTGCCTTATCAATCGTTTATATTCATTTAAAACAAATACTGTAAGCATTCCGACAAACAATACAAGTACTATGTACAATAAATCTATAGAAAATTGGAATAGGTCGTTCTCGGGAAAGAATAAATTCTTTATCTTACACAAGAGAAATAGTACAAATGAACTCAAACTTACAATAATTGCATACCTATTTACCTTTATTTGGCGATTTATGTATCTTATTGCAATATGATATTGCGCTTCATCCTCGATACTAGCCTTTCCTTCATTTATTCTCTCTCTCACTTCTCTTATCATTTCATACTTAGAACCAATAAAAGAATATAAGACAGTAAAAACAGTGATTCCTATCCCCAAAATTGTAAGGGCAAAAGACTCAACATTTTTTATTTCTACTGATTTTAAAATCCAAGAAGCCAAATCTTCATAAAGAAATTCCAGACTCATGATATATACTTGTGAATTATTGGACCTACATTCTTTATTATATAGTCAACATCATATATTCTATCCTCATCGTCTACACCTATAAGAATATTTTCATTGAAGCAGCTCTCAACCAAATTGACGAATCTATCATGCAAAGTTTTAGCATCTTTCTTCAACTCTCGTTTAAGCGTATATTGTCTAAAACCTTGAGATATTTTAAATTTTTTCTTAGAAATTTTGACATTACCAGCATCTTCACTTTCGAATAATTTTTGAAAATCTTCTGCAGGCATGTTTCTAAAATCAATATATCTTTTTTTATGCAAGCTTGATCTAGCAATCCATTCGCTATATCTTGCCCTATAATTTTCATCGACATCTTCAATAGTTAGGAATGAAGCAGAAATATTTTCCAAGACTTTAAACCTTTTAATTTCATTCAAGAAATCTTTATATTTAATATTTCTGATTTTTTCTTTCATAATAACTTTCAAAACATTCTTAACGACTTTCAAAAAATCCTCAGAATCTTTATTTGGATCATCATAAATAAAAACGTTCCAAAAAGTTTGTATTTTCGAACCTCTCTCTATAGATACCACAACAGGGTAAAGAATAAAAAAGTAAGTCGTGCTCCCTAACTTAACAGAGTTAGTCATTGGAATTTTATTCGTTGGTGTTGTTTCAACATATTCCTCTCCAAAATCTTTCTTTTGCACAGTCATATTAAAAAGCAACAAATCACTTTTATTATAAGACACCCGTGAAGCTGTTGCATTAATAACCTCCAATTTATAGTTTTTACCAGTATTTTCAACGATTATGTTATTCGCTATAGAACAATTAAAAACTTTAACACAAGAAAGCGCATTTTCTATCATTGCAGATCTCGTAGGTGGAAACAAACTATTGTCAACACATCTCGGATTAGTTCTATATACTGGAATATTTATCACAGATTTATCTCTCATAACATATTAATTTCATAAAAAAGATTGAAGGCTATTTTGAAAAACATCATAGTCTTATCTATAAAACATTAATCTTCAGAATGTTCTTCTGCTTCATCCAACATTGCATTCCAATCTTCCACTGATTTTACATTTAAAGAGGTCTTATACAAATCAAATAGTTCTTGATTTTGTCTTCTCTTTTGCTCAGCATTCTTCCATCTATTAACAGCATCAACTAAGCTACCAAAAAGGCCATCAGTTTTGACTTCTAAGTGCTCATATGTTAATGTACCACCAGCCAATGCGGCTGCAACTGCCATTGTTAATATTACTTTTTTACCAGTAGAAATGAAATCCATCTTTCCTGGACTATTGACATTTATGGATATTTTTATATCTTTAGCGTCAATGCCTAAATTAAAATCATAAGAAATCTCATTTACTGTTTTTAAAACATTTTGCACCAATGCCGTTAATTCATAAGCACTAACAGTTTCTGCATTAACAGTCAAAACATAATGATATTCATCATCAATGACAAAATAACTGGTATAGTTGCGTTCTATAACACTTGCATACTTTGATATATCACAAATAGCTTGATGAGCACCTAAAGCCTTATAGAGATTTGCCTCTAATCTTCTTTTCGAGATTTCCTTAATCCATTCAACCTTTCTTGCAAAAGAAAAATGACGAGTTATTGCTACATCTGTTGCTAAATCTACATCAACAATTCTTCCTATTTTAAGTACAGAAGCGCCTTGTGAAGGAATTAAGACAATATCTCCACGATTCATTTCTAATGAGATACTACTAATTTGACTTGCCAAACGCCCCATATTTGAACTATAGCTACTGTCGGTAGAATCATAAGACAATAAATTTGGTTGTTGCTGATGTAGTTGCATTAGACTATTTTTTAACACCGACAGTCTTTCTCTTGGGTTTTCTATTTGCCGAGCTGCATTAACAAAACCAATAGGAAAATTCTGTAGATTTAAAGCTACAAAACTTCTTTCTGAAAACGTATTATAATTAGCCCCATCATCAGTTCTAACCAACCAATACTTCTTAGTATTAGTGGTCGCTGAAGCTTCTGTTGCCAGCTCCAATAATTGTTGAAATTCGTTCATTGTTTACTTTTTTGTATAAATCCACACGTTTTTACCATTTTCTTTTGTTACCACGCCTATTTTTATATAGAGGGAATCAGAAGATATATTTGGTAATACAAAACTATTCATTTTATGCTTGTATTGATAAGTTTGGACAAAGTTCAGTCGATTAGCTTGAAATACTTGAATTATTACCGCCTGAATACTATCCAAATCATCAGTTAATTTGAAAGCTATATTTTGTATAGGCAAAGATTTGCACTTTTGTGAGTAAACTATAAAATACTGAGGCCTACACATCTCTTTTTCATATTTTATATCATTTTGCAATATAACATTTAAACGATTGCATCTTCGACGCTGTTCCTCTAAAATTCTTTGAAGTTCATTAATACGAATACTCAAATCCTGGTTCCTACCAAGTATGAAACTTATCATTTTGTCATATTCTTCAATTTCTTTCACCTCGTCAATTTTATGATTCAGAGAATCGATATAAGCCAAGCGCTCACTCTCTGTAGCAAACACCCTATTTCCATAAATAGAGATCTTCACTGAAGATAGTAGGTGTTCTAATATATGTACATCATGTAGGCGTCTTGCATAACTTCCTCCCAAGATACACAAAAAAAATACAGCTATCATCATCGGGACAACAATACATATCAATATATTATATCGTCGCGAAATATTTCTCTTACCTAGCTTTATTATCAAGCAAACCAATAAAGCCAAAAATAACATAACTATAAACAATATCATCATGACTTTTTAGTTTCAATTGTAAATCCTAATGACTGTAAAGAACCACACCAGGTTAAACCTGCACACAAACTAGTCTTCACGCTTTCAGGCTCTAATATTATAAAAGATAAAATGGTACCAATAATTGGCAGTAATATTGCATTAGCAACAACATACCAGTGCCTAGATTTACCTGGCATCATTTTTCGCAAAAACGGTTTTACACCTTGGGTATCTGCATAAAGAGACAACATTTCTGTGATTAGAGCACCTATAAAAGTTACTAAAAATAAGCCTATAGACCTCAGTAACCCACTTTCTACAAATACTTGAACTATATCCATATTATCTTAATATTGAATCGAAACTTTGGTTTTGCGACCACCAAAGTCTCTTTCCTCCCCCCAAAATGACCTTAAACGCAAGCATCCAACCCCTATGGCAATACAACTCCATCACCAGTGTTTACTGGGGATACAGAGTATTTTAAGCAATTGGACTTTTCTGATTTTTTTACAGGTTTAACTAAAAGTGCCTCTGTCATCAAGGCATAATCCCTTCTTTCAGCTACAATAAGGTCAAAAAATCCTCTAAAGAAATCCTGTGGTGCCATTGTCATTAGCTTGCAGTTCTCCTGTAAGCTTGTCAACCTGAGCCTGCAAATTGGCAATCTTACGATCTGACTCTGTCTTTTGCTCCTTCTGCTTATTACCCAAGGCAAGATTGGCATCCAGTAGCATTTGGACAATCTGAACTAATTTCTTAATCTGATCTAGATATTGCTTACGTTCCATATCTGGTATATCACCAACACAGCGTCACCACTATATTACAAGTAGTTACACCTATCAGTTTTTGAAAAAAGTTATTTT
>OLYY01000279.1_pt1 | contig 25602 bp, 21 predicted proteins | sample 1673561 | NCBI WGS metagenome assembly OLYY01 (sample SAMEA103958115, study PRJEB25191) | human gut metagenome | biome: human-associated habitat [ENVO:00009003]; feature: intestine environment [ENVO:2100002]; material: feces | place: Germany | collected 2013/2015
TGCTTGTGGCGGATGGATAAAGAGCCACCCGCTGCCAGCAGCCTACTCGCGTTACGGCAGCTTCGACAAGCTGGCTGAAGACAACAACATTCGCATAAACACCTTGCTCACAGAGCTGCTTCAAGGCAAGGGCTACGAGAAGGGCACCATCGAGCAGAAGCTCAGCGACTTCTACAAGCTCGCCATGGACAGCACACGACGAAACAAAGAGGGCGTGGCTCCCATCAAGCCCATCCTTAAAGAGATGGACAAGGCAAAGAGCGTGGCGCAACTGAAAGCCGTACAGATCAAATATGCGCCCTTCGGCTACGGACTGCCCTTCGGAGCCGGCTTTGGAGCCGACGAGAAGAATGCCTCACAAAACATTCTAAGCGTCAACCAAGGCGGCATTGCTCTCGGACAGAAAGAATACTATACAGACACAGACGAAGCCACAACAGCCATACGCGAAGCTTACAAAACCTTTATTGCCAACATGTTCAAGCTCTGCGGCTACAACAAGGAGGCACAGCAGGCCGTACAGGACATCATGAAGATCGAGACCGTGCTGGCAAAGGCAAGCAAGAGCAGAACGGAGCTTCGCGACGTGGAAGCCAACTATAACAAGACCACCATGGCCGACTTTGAGAAGCTCTACCCCAACCTGCCCTTGAAAAAGGTGTTCATGGCAGAAGGCGTGAAGGAGGAGCATCTGCGAAACATCGTCGTGGGACAGCCCCAGTTCTTGGCTGAGGCCGACAAGCTGTTCGCAACGCTCACACCTGGAGAGCTGCGACACTACATGCAATGGAACGTCATTCTGGGCGCAGCCAACTATCTGAGCGACGAGATGAGCAACGAATATTTCAACTTCTTTGGAAAGACCATGCGCGGACGCAAGGAAGATTATCCCCGTTGGAAACGTGCCACCAACCAGGTAGAATCGCAGATGGGCGAGGCGCTCGGACGAATGTATGTGGCAAAATATTTCCCTGCCGCAGCAAAAGAGCGCATGCAGAACCTCGTCAAGCAGCTACAGCTCTCGCTCGCCGAGCGCATAGAGAAGCAGACGTGGATGAGCGAGGACACCAAGAAGGCGGCGCTCGACAAGCTCAACTCGTTCTATGTGAAGATCGGTTATCCAAACAAATGGACTGACATATCGGCTCTCGTTATAGACCCGGCAAAGTCGTATTATGACAACGTGCAGGCCTGCCGCCTGTTCTGGGACAAGTGGGACCTCGACCATAAGGCGGGCAAGCCAGTTGACCGCGAAGACTGGTACATGTATCCGCAAACCGTCAACGCCTACTATAACCCCACGACCAACGAGATCTGCTTCCCGGCCGGCATCTTGCAGAAACCGTTCTTTGACATGAACGCCGACGACGCTTTCAACTATGGCGCCATTGGCGTGGTCATTGGCCACGAGATGACACACGGCTTCGACGACCAGGGACGCCACTATGACAAGAACGGCAACATGACCGACTGGTGGACGGCTGACGACGCAAAGAACTTTACGGAGCGTGCTGCACGCTGTGCCAACTTCTTCTCAAACATCAAGGTGCTGCCCGACCTCAACGGAAACGGCAGTCTGATGCTTGGTGAGAACCTCGCCGACCATGGTGGCTTGCAGGTTTCTTTCAACGCTTTCAAGCACGCCACAGCCGACAAACCTCTCGAAACCATCAACGGCTTCACACCCGAGCAACGCTTCTTCCTCGCCTACTCTGGCGTATGGGCAGGCAACATAACAGAGAAAGAGATCCGCAGCCGCACAAAGAGCGACCCCCACTCGCTTGGCCAATGGCGCGTAGATGGTGCCTTGCCACACATCAACGCATGGTATGAGGCTTTCGACATCAAGCCCGACAACAAAATGTTCATTCCTGAGACAGAACGTGTAGACCTCTGGTAAGCCTCAAAGGAAACGGAAGGAAACAGAAGAAAACAGAAGGAAACAGAAGAAAACAGAAGGAAACAGAAGGAAACAGAAGAAAACAGAAGGAAACAGAAGGAAACGGAAACAGCCTGTTTTCTTTTGAAAGAAATTTTCAATGTACAGGCTTTCAAAAGAACTGTAAAAGAAAAAACTCGTTGAGCAGTCTTAAAGAAGATGTGCTCAGCGAGTTTTTTATATCAGAAGAGAGACTGGGCTCTCTTGTCTTTTTTTTTAAAGTTAGCGCCACAATGGCTGTTCAAATTACACCTTATTATAATAGTACTCATGTTTCGCATAGCTTCGACATGCTGTAAGCAAACGAGATACGAGATAACAAGGAATTTTGTGTCTATATTTCTACAACGCTTCGTCCTCAGGACGACTGATTGTCTGTGCCACGTTTTTGGCAGCTTTCTTGGGGAGATGGCGTTTCTTCTTCAGCCATGCGGCCTTGCGTTGCTCATACTCCTCACGGTGACGTTCAAGAAAATTGTCAGCCATTGTTACGATCCTAAAATTTATTTCTCTTTAAACTTGGCGTAGACAACACTTATCTTTATAGGCTCATAGGGGTTGGCGCTTCCACCAATAAGCTTGGTGCTTGTGAGCGACATGTCGTGTGAGACCTTGGTAAGCTCCTGTGCCGTTGACGTTTTGTTGTAGGTCGTCGTTACAGGAATGATCACCACCTTGTTCCACTCGGGGTTCTGTGCGCGCTCCTCAGCAGAGGTGCTTGCCAGATGGGCTACAAGGTTAGAGATGTTGTTGAACGTGTAGGTGTTGTAAGACGAGTTGTAGGCAGCAAGGAACGCCGTTTTGTTATCGGCTATGCGGTTCTCCTCAAAAAACGAGTACATGTCGGCCTTCGGTATCATCAGCAACGTCTGCGGAATGCCAAGCCCGTAGTTGTCTTTAGAGAAACTGTTGAGACGTGTGAACACCACCTTTGCCGAGTTGAGAACGTCTTTCTCGTGACCGCTCATGATCTGCTCTACCGGAATGTCCATCTCTGTGAAGATGCCGGCAGGTGTTTTGAGCCATGTGCAACCGTTGTCGCCGACAAGCGTGCTGATATTGTCGTTGTCGTTGTCGATGGTTGTGGCCTGAAGAACCTCGTCGGTTCCTGCAAACGATGCTACGCGCGACAACGTGTCAAGAACTTGCTTCTCGGTTATGACGGGCTTTTTGTCTACATAAGTGGTGTCATACTTTGTCACCATGGCGCTCAAGCGGAAGTAGACGTTAAGCTGACTGATAGAGACATAAGCCATAGAACCCAGTCCACCTTGGTTCTTGAAATAGAATCCCGGCACCACATTATGTATGAAAGCATAGGCGTCCTTGAAATATTTGGGGTTCTCATAATATTTCTGCATGACATAAGAGCCATAGTTGCTGTATGTCTTTCCGTTCTTGTCGGTGTAAGGCTGGTCTATCTTTACACGGATGTTCTTCATGTAACGGCTGTCGGAACGTGTGTCGTCGCTTACGTTCTTGTCGTAGAGCGTGTAGACTTTCGATTTCTTCAAACCGTTGGTACGAAGATAGCCTTCCTTTTCAGGATCAAAGTTGGAATAGTAGAAGCGCCCTTCCTCCATTGGCTTGTTCATCTCATAAGCCGTGAGCTTCATGGTGGCCAGAGAGTCGCCAAAATAGTTGTCGTAATAGAGACGCAACTCACATGAGTCGGCAATTATCTCGCCTGTGCTTGACAAGCTGCGTATGCTGTCTTTCTCAGGGAACTGGAAATTTTCCAACACATGAAACTGTGTCATGAAGTTGCCTGTGACGTAAGCTCCCGTCTGAGGGTCTTTTACACGTCCCACATACCCTGTAGAATTGCGCGACAAGACAGAGCCAGCAGCTATGGAGCGTGTGGCCACGGTGAACGTGTCGGCCTGTACATTCAGCTTGTCAAGATTGCTGATGAGCGAAGAACCAATCTCGTTGGTGTTGTCATCGCACGACATCAAAGCCATTGTTGCAGAAGCGATGAAGAGGCCTGCAAACAATTTGAGTTTCATATTTATCCTTTTCATTAAAGAATTTTTTCGTATAACGAACTGTAAGCCTCGGTATAATCGCCCTCTGGCTTCTTCAACAATGGGATGTTTTTCTGTTCTGCATAGGCCATGAGATCAGCATTGGCCTCATCGCCAGCCTGAATGACGGCGTCACTATAGTCGATTGCGAGCTTTGCCAGCTCCATGAAATCGAAATTCTCCTTATAAGGTGAGAGAAGCTCGTCGTTTATTTCGCGGAACGCAAGGCTTCGCTTGAAATTCTCTCCAACCGAGTGTTTGAGCTCCTTTGAGAACAACGATGTCACAACCTTGCAGTTGGCAAACGCGGGATCGTTGTTGTAAGCCATCTTGATGTAGAGAGGCACAATGGCTCCCATCCATCCTTGGCAATGGATGATATCGGGCACCCAACGCAGCTTCTTTACCGTTTCAAGCACTCCACGGGCAAAGAAGATGGCACGTTCGCCGTTGTCGGTATACTCTTGCCCGTTCTCATCCTCTGCCATGAGACGCTTCATGAAATAGTCGTCGTTGTCGATGAAATAGACCTGAAGACGAGTCTGAGGTATGGATGCGACCTTGATGATCAACGGATGGTCTGTGTCGTCAATAATGAGATTCATTCCAGAGAGACGGATTACCTCATGCAGCTGTCCGCGTCGCTCGTTGATATTGCCCCACTTGGGCATAAATGTCCTTATTTCGTAGCCTGCTTCCTGCATTTTGTTTGGCAGGTCGCGGCCCATTATTGAAAGTTCGGACTCAGGAACATAGGGTGAGATTTCCTGGTTGATGAATAATACTTTTTTTGCCATGCTCAATGTTGTTTACTATTCAACGCGCTTTATTACGGCTTTAAACCGACATACACAGTTTGTCAAACCCACGCGCATTGCATGCAAAGTTACAAAAAAAAGTTCATAAAAAGTTCTATTTCTGCACAAATCAGCCGTTTTGTACCATTTATTGGCATATTTTTAAATTTATTCTTTCTAATTTAAGAAAAAATGTGTTATTTTGCATTCGATTTGCGGGAGTATATATCGTCCCGTAGCTTAAAAAACATTTTTTGTGATGAAGCTTATCAACAATATTGTGGAGCTCGAGAATTATCTTTTCAACGCTCGTAAAGAAGGAAAAACAATTGGATTAGTACCCACGATGGGTGCGTTGCATGAAGGTCATGCATCATTGGTAAAAAGATGTTCTGAAGAAAACGACATCACCGTGGTGTCTGTATTCCTCAACCCTACACAGTTTAACGATCCAGGTGACCTTGAGCGTTACCCGCGCACTCTCGATGCCGACTGCAAGCTATGCGAAGAGGTGGGGGCAACCGTGGTGTTTGCGCCAAGCGTGAAAGAGATGTACCCCACTCCCGACAACCGCCATTTCGAGTTCCCGCCCGTCTCTACCGTTATGGAGGGAGCAAAGCGCCCTGGCCATTTCAACGGCGTGTGTCAGGTAGTGTCGCGTCTGTTCTATATTGTTCGTCCTGACAGAGCCTATTTCGGCGAAAAAGACTGGCAGCAGATTGCTGTTATCAAGCAGCTTGTGCGTCATCTCAACTTAAACATCAAGATTGTAGAGTGTGCCATCATACGCGACGAGGACGGACTTGCCAAAAGCTCACGCAACAGCTTGCTTGCTCCCGACGAGCGTGCCATCGCACCCATGATTTTCAAGGCGTTAAACGAGAGCGTGGCCTACGGCAAGAACCACACGCTTGAAGAAACCCGCGCAAAGGTCGTTGCCGACATCAACGCTGTTGACGGTCTTGAGGTAGAATATTTCTCTATCGTCGACGGCAACACGTTGCAGGACGTGAGCACATGGGAAGACAGCAACTATATTGTTGGATGCATAACCGTTTATTGCGGAAAGACACCTATCCGCCTGATAGACCACATAAAATACAAGGAGGATTAAGAAGCTATGATGATTGAAGTATTGAAATCGAAACTCCATTGTGTGCAGGTAACACAAGCCAACCTCCACTATATGGGAAGCATCACCATTGACGAAGACCTTATGGACGCTGCCGAGATGGTGGAAGGCCAGAAAGTGCAGATCGTTGACAACAACAACGGCGAGCGCTTTGAAACATACATCATTAAGGGCGAACGCGGAAGCGGATGCATCTGCCTCAACGGCGCAGCAGCACGCAAGGTGGTTGTGGGCGACACGCTCATAATAATTGCATACGCTCTGGTCGACTTTGAGGAGGCAAAGACGTTCAAGCCCAAAGTGGTGTTCCCTGTAAACAACAAGGTAGAAAAATAAACCTACGCCACAAGCCAATTATCTATTGGCCGTCATTCATTAACATCCTAAAGACAAGACATTATGTATAAGATTCAAGCCAACGCCTCGGGTACGAGGTCTATTGAAGTGAGCGAAGAGCATCTGCAAACAATAGAGCGTTATGCTCTGCTCAAGAATCTTGTCGACAGCAACGGCATTATTGACGAGGCTGTGCTTGACAAGCTTAAGTTGAACGTGCGCTCAATGCTCGAGTCGGAAGCAGGCAAGGACAAAGACCTGCTTGACCTTTGCCTTGACGTTATCTATAACAGCAACATGAAAGCGTTCGGACTGCACAAGCTCGTGCTCCTTTATGTTGAATGGGCTCAGAAGAAAGAGGAGACACAAACAGAGGAGACAGCACAGTAATGGGCGACTATCAACTTTCCGACTGGTTGCCCACCACCCGCAAAGAGATGGACATACGCGGTTGGGACCAAGCCGATGTCATTCTCTTTTCCGGCGATGCCTACATAGACCACCCGTCGTTTGGAGCGGCCGTTATAGGACGCACCCTTGAAGCTCAGGGGTTGCGTGTGGCCATTGTGCCACAACCCGACTGGCACGGCGATTATCGCGACTTCAAGAAGCTTGGCCGTCCGAGACTGTTCTTCGGCATTGCGCCAGGCTGCATGGACTCGATGGTCAACAAATATACCGCCAACAAGCGCCTGCGCTCTGAAGATGCTTATAGCCCTGACGGACGCCACGACTGCCGGCCCGAATATCCGACAATTGTCTACACCAAGATATTAAAGGAGCTTTATCCTGACGTGCCCGTGATGTTGGGAGGCATTGAAGCATCCATGCGCCGTCTTACCCATTACGACTATTGGCAAGACCGCCTGCGCCCTTGCATCCTTCTCGACTCGGGTGCTGACCTGCTCATCTACGGCATGGGCGAGAAGCCAATAACCGAGCTTGTCAGACAGATGGAGGAAGGCCGTTCTATCGACACGATACATGACATTCCACAGACGGTATTCCTTTGCCGCGACACAGACAGCGATGCACAGGCCACCGACTCAGACATCTTGCTTCACAGTCATGAGGAGTGTCTACAGAACAAGAAGGCCCAAGCCGACAATTTCAGACACATAGAGGAGGAGAGCAACAAGATTCACGCCCAACGCATTCTGCAACATGTAGGACATCAGGTTGTGGTGGTAAACCCGCCCTACCCTCCTATGACAACAGAAGAGATTGACCGGTCATACGATTTGCCTTACACGCGCTTACCACACCCAAAATATAAGAACAAGCGCATTCCGGCTTTCGAGATGATCAAGTTTTCTGTGAACATTCACAGAGGTTGCTTTGGCGGTTGCGCCTTCTGCACCATAAGTGCCCACCAAGGCAAGTTCATTTCATGCAGAAGCAAGGAGAGCATTCTTAAAGAGGTGGATAAGATTTCGAAGATGCCCGATTTCAAGGGCTATCTCTCCGACCTCGGCGGACCTTCTGCCAACATGTACGGCATGGGGGGACGCAACAAGAAGGCATGTGCTGCTTGTAAGCGCCCGTCGTGCATAAACCCGCAGATTTGTCCAAACCTCGACACGGACCACTCAAAACTGCTTGAGATCTATCGTGCCGTTGATGCTTTGCCATACATAAAGAAAAGCTTTATAGGAAGCGGTGTGCGTTATGACCTTCTTCTGCACAGGAGCAAGGACGAGCACAGCAACAAGGCGGCAGCAGAATATACGCGCGAACTCATTGTCAACCATGTGAGCGGACGCTTGAAGGTGGCTCCGGAACACACCTGTCCTGCCGTTCTGCGCCTCATGCGAAAACCTCCGTTTGAGCTGTTCAACGAGTTTAAACAGGTCTTTGAAAAGATAAACAAACAGGAAGGTCTGAAGCAACAGATCATTCCCTACTTTATCAGTTCCCACCCTGGCTGTCATGAGGCCGACATGGCTGAGTTGGCGGTAAAGACAAAAGAGATGGATTTTCATCTTGAGCAGGTGCAAGATTTCACCCCTACCCCCATGACCGTGAGCACAGAAGCATGGTACACGGGCTACGACCCTTACACCCTTGAACCTGTATTCTCTGCCAAGACACCTAAAGAGAAACTCGCACAACGCATGTTCTTCTTCTGGTACAAGCCTGAAGAGAGAAAACCCATTGAGCAAGAGCTCAGACGCATAGGACGCGCCGACCTTATACCTAAGTTGTATAGTCAGACGTTTGGTTTCCGTCAAGCTCCCATGCGCTACGAGCCAAAGCCTTACGGCGACGAAAGCAAGAAGAAAGGCAAGCACGGCTATGGACAAGAGAGCGGCTCGCCCTACAAGAAAGAAGGTGCTGCACGCAAGAAGGCATCAGCTGCACGCAACACGAACGCTACAGCCTACAGGACAGATGCGACCTTCACGCCCAAGGGTGGCAGCAGAAGCTACAAGGATGCAGGCACACAAAGCAGAAGCAGCCGTTCCTCGTTCAATCCTAATTTTAAGAACAATAAAATAAGCCGCAACGGCGACTCACAAAAAGGAAGAAGACGATAACCGGCATAAAAAAAACAGTAGATGGAAGCTTGGAAGAGAACTTGTAAGTAAGCTGTCTAAGGTTTAGAACACAAGAAACAACAAAACAGGTGCGCGAGAACATAATCTAACAAAGATTGTTTTTGCGCACCTGATTTTTTAAATAGACTTAACACCAATATTATAACAAATGCCAACAAACAAGGCGTTCAACTCAAATGTACAATATGAAATTGACAATCAACGACATCACAGAACGTTCTGGCAACTTGCCTTCATCAAGCATTGCGGACGCTCTAAACAGTTGTGTAAGGAAACACAATTGTGCGATAGTGACTGCCCCTCCAGGAGCGGGTAAGTCGACCTTGTTGCCACTTACCCTGTTGGCTGGCCTTGACACAGAGGGCAAGATTCTCATGCTTGAGCCACGACGTCTGGCAGCACGACAGATAGCCGAACGCATGGCCGATATTCTTGGCGAGAAAGCGGGAGAAACGGTGGGATATAGTGTGAGGTTTGAAAGCAAGGTGTCGGCAAAAACGCGCATAGAGGTTCTCACAGAAGGCATTCTGACGCGCATGCTTGTAGACGACGCCACTCTCGATGGCGTTGATGTGGTCATTTTTGACGAGTTTCACGAACGCAGCATAAACACGGACCTCGCGCTTGCCCTGACGCGACAAACGCAACAGGTCATTCGGCCTGACCTTAAAATCGTGATCATGTCGGCAACAATAGCAACAGAAAATATATGTAAACAGTTTGACGCTCCTCTGATAGAGAGCGAGGGACGCATGTTTCCCGTAAACATCGTAAATGCAACAGAAGACACAACACCTGCCTCTGCCGCGGTCGACACAGCACGGGCCATATTGTCGGCTCACAGAAACCACGAAGGCGACATCTTGGCGTTTCTTCCAGGTCAAGGCGACATTGAACGATGCATGGACATGCTCGGCACAGCACTTGCTCCCACAAATGTTTATCCGCTCTACGGCAACCTGTCGCCCGAGCAGCAGCGCAAGGCAATAGCGCCGTCGCGCGACGGGGAACGTAAGGTTGTGTTGGCTACGCCTATTGCCGAAACCTCAATAACCATCGAGGGAGTGAGGGTTGTCATAGACACAGGGTTGTGTCGCTCGCTTGTGTTTAACGGGCGCACAGGTCTGAGCAGGTTAGAGACCGTTAGGATAAGCATGGACATGGCCACGCAACGTAGTGGCCGTGCCGGCCGTGTGGCTCCGGGCACATGCTATCGTCTTTGGACGCTGGCTTCTGAACATAACATGGAACCGCAACGCAAGCCTGAGATAGAGACCCAAGACCTCGCGCCCTTGGCTTTGTCGGTTGCGGCCTTTGGCGAAAGCAATATCGAGACGTTGCCATGGTTTGACGTACCGCCAACAGCAAGCGTGGCGAAAGCTGTAAACCTGCTCACATCGCTTGGTGCTCTTGATGAGGACAGAGCCATCACGCCCTTGGGACGCAAGATGTCGGAGATGCCTTGTCACCCTCGCATCGCCCGTATGATCCTTGGAGCCAACACATCAGAGCAGAAGGCGTTGGCGTGTGACATTGCGGCCTTGCTTGAAGAGAAGAACCCCATGAGCAACCTCGAAGACACAGACATTGCCATACCCTTATACTCGCTCCGTTCTGCAAGAGAGAAGCACCAGAGAGGCCGATGGAAACAAGCCATGATGTCAGCACAAGAGTATCTACGCATGGCTCATGTCAAAGAAGACAACAACGCCGTCGACTCGTTTGACGCAGGACAACTTCTTGCTCTCGCCTATCCTGAACGCATTGCCATGGCCACAAACAGTTTTGGCGGATACCGTATGGCAAACGGACAGGATGTTGTCTTGGCACAAGACGACACGATGTTGGCAAACCAATGGATTGTGGTTGCTTCGCTCTATGCTGCGCCCAACACCAAGGGCACGGTCTTTGTAGCCGCACCCCTGCATATAGGCGATGTTGCTTCACAGGTAGCGAGCACGCGCGACAACGTGTCATGGGACAGCAGACAAGGATGCGTTGTCATACAACGGGAAGAGCGGATTGGCAAGCTTACCGTCGGTTCGCGCCAGTTACACAACGCAGACAACAAACAGATTATAGACATTATATGTAAAGCGTTGCGCAAGGACGGACTCAGCATGCTCACCTGGGACGACAACGTGCAACGTCTGCAACGCCGTGTAGAAGCCGTAGCCACATGGCACCCCGACAGGAACATCCCAGACATTTCAACAGAGCACCTGCTTGACACAGCCTCAGAATGGCTACCTATTTATCTTACACAAGGCAACCATCTGCTCACCACAACTTCAGAACTGAAAAAACTCAACCTTGCTGAGATTGTTTGGAACATCATACCCTATGACCAACAGCAGGAGATAGACCGTCTGGCACCAACACACATAACGGTACCGACGGGCAGCCGCATACTTATCGACTACCGTCAAGGAGCACAAGCCCCAATTGTGAGTGTGCGTCTGCAAGAATGTTTCGGCATGACCACAACACCTTGTGTTGACGACGGAAGATGTCCTGTACTCATGGAACTGCTGTCGCCAGGCTTCAAGCCCGTGCAGCTGACACAAGACATTGAGAGCTTCTGGAGTGGCACTTATTTTGAAATAAGGAAAGAGTTGCGCCGTCGGTACCCGAAACATTATTGGCCAGAAAACCCGTTGGAGGCTGAAGCTGTGAGGGGTGTAAAAAGGAGAGACAACAAATAAGAGGGCTTTGTTGCTGTGTTGGTTGTTTCAGAACACAATAAAACGCCGATAGTGGCGTTATTTTTAGAAAAGTGAACAGAAAAAGTAACAGAAAACGACAAAACAAGCAAAAGGAAAGACAATTGTCTATGAACAAGATATCATTATTCATTATAACGTTTTTCATTGGATGCCTCACCATAGCATGTGACGATGACAATTTTGAAATGTCGCCGTCACAAACCCTCACGTTCTCAAGCGACACGATACGTTTTGACACCCTGTTTTCTACCGTGCCTTCATCAACACGCTCGTTTTGGGCTTTCAACAAGACAGGTAGCGGCATACGTTGCACATCGGTTAGGCAAGAGCGCGGCAACCAGTCGGGCTTCCGTATAAATGTTGACGGAGCGTTTCTTGGACAAGCATCAGGATATGCTGTGTCAGACATTGAACTGCGAAAGAAAGACAGCATAAGGATTTTCATAGAAGCAACCTTTCCAAACAACTATAAAGGCAAGCCGTCAGAGATTGAGGACAACCTGGTGTTCACGCTAGAAAACGGAAAGCAACAGAAGGTCAATCTTAACGCCTTCGCCTGGGATTGCAACATTGTGCGTAACCTGCGCATAGACAAAGACACAACTTTGGCAGCAGACACAAAGCCCCTTGTTGTATATGGACCTATAGAGGTGGCAAAGGGAGCAACACTCACGTTAGCACCAGGCCTGACACTCTATTTTCATGGCAACGCAGGAATAGATGTTCATGGCCGACTGGTAAGCAACGGCACAGCCGACGCTAAGGTTGTGTTGCGAGGCGACCGCCTTGACCGCATGTTCGACTATCTGCCCTACGACCGTGTCAGCGGACAATGGAACGGACTGCATTTCTATGAAGAGTCGTACGACAACATGTTAAGTAACACCGATATACATAGCACATACGATGGCATTGTGGTCGACTCGTCTGCTCTCGACCGCACAACGCTAACCCTTGAAAACAGCATTGTGCACAACTGTCAAGGCTATGGTTTGAAGACCACAAACGCCGTGGTAAACATAACCAACTGTCAGCTAACAAACACCCTCCACGACTGCTTGTTTGTTGACGGCGGCAACGTGAGCATCAACGCCACAACCATGGCCCAGTTCTACCCCTTCGACTCACAGCGTGGTGCCGCCCTTCGCTTCTCGTCTGTGAACAACCCGTTACAATCGCTTGTTTGCAAAAACTCTATTGTGACGGGCTACGCCGACGATTTGCTTTTCTCAGAAAGCGAGAAAGACAGCGATCATGCCAACGAGTTTCAGTTTTACAGCTGTCTGCTGCGCACGCCAAAGGTAGAGACAGAAGACAGCATAAGATTTAAAGACGTTGTGTATGAAGATGTTAGCGACACCACATCTTACGGTCTTAAAAACTTTGTTCTCATAGACGGCGATCATCAACAATATGATTTTCATCTTAAAGAGAAAGCAGCAGCCATAGGCATTGCAGACAAAACCTCTATGCCGTCTACCGACTTGACAGGGCAACAACGCGATGACACACCCGACGCTGGAGGCTATGAGTTTGTGGCTACAGAAAACAAAGAAGAAGAAAAGTGATTGAGCGTTCTAAGATTCAGAACATCTCATGATTGAAACGTAAGACAAGAGAATGAACAAAAAAGATGCTTAAAAACGCTTAAAGAAAGATGCTTAAAGAAAAAGAAGCATAAAAACAGAAGCATAAAGAAAAGAAACATAAAGAAAAAGGCATAAAAAACAGAGGAACTAAATACTAAAGACATATTACTATTATGAAAGAGTTTGAAATTGTAACAAAGATAAAGCTGTGGCCCTTTGAAGAGCTGCATCCAAATGACCGTCAGCTGGTTGAGATGGCCATAAAGGCCACAGAAGGCGCATACGCCGAGTATAGCCATTTTTATGTAGGAGCCGCAGCACGCCTTGCCGACGGGACAATAGTGACAGGTGCGAACCAAGAGAATGCAGCCTTCCCGTCAAGTCTCTGCGCCGAACGCACAACGCTCTTTGCTGCACAGGCAAACTATCCGACACAACCCGTTGAGACAATAGCCATCGCGGCACGCAACGACAACGGCTTTCTCAAAGCCCCAATCTCACCCTGTGGCGCTTGCCGACAGGTTATGATCGGCGTAGAAGACCGTTACGGCACGCCCATGCGTGTGCTGCTTTATGGTACCGACGGCGTGTACGACATTGCGTCTGCCAAAGACCTCTTGCCGTTCTGTTTCGTTAGCGACAGCATGAAATAACAGGAAAGACAGCATGAAATAATAAAGAGACAAAGAAAGGAATGGGTTAAAAACCCATAACGCCCACACTATTTTGGGCATATCCCTCCTTTCTTTGTCTTTTTTTTCGTAAATTTGCACCAATATACGTTGAGGACCTCTTTTTAGAGTCTGAAACGTACGTTAGAAAACTGTAGAATTGAAAATATTTTATGAGCAAACAAGTAGAGAAAATCAAAGAGCTTATCGCCAAGCGCGAGAAAGCTCGTCTCGGAGGTGGCGAAAAAGCCATTGAGAAACAGCATGCACGCGGAAAGTACACAGCACGCGAGCGTATAGACATGCTCGTTGACAAAGATTCGTTTGAAGAATATGACATGTTCAAGCTTCACCGTTGCCACAATTTCGGCATGGAGAAGAAGCAGTATCTGGGCGATGGTGTGGTAGCCGGCTCGGCAACCATCGATGGCCGTCTGGTATATGTTTACGCTCAAGACTTCACCGTAAACGGCGGTTCTCTCTCTGAGACCATGTCGCAGAAGATCTGCAAGGTGATGGACATGGCTATGACAATGGGTGCTCCTGTCATCTGCATGAACGACTCGGGTGGTGCACGCATTCAGGAAGGAATCTGCGCCCTCGCAGGCTACGGCGAGATTTTTGAGCGCAACATCTTGGCCAGCGGCGTCATTCCCCAGATCTCAGGTATCTTCGGTCCCTGCGCAGGAGGTGCTGTTTATTCGCCAGCTTTGACCGACTTCATCCTCATGATGGAGAACACCAGCTACATGTTCCTCACAGGTCCTAAGGTTGTAAAGACGGTTACAGGCGAGGACATCGACTCAGAGCACCTCGGCGGCGCTTCTGTACATGCTACAAAGAGCGGTGTAACCCATTTCACAGCCAAGACAGAGGAAGAGGCAATGGAGCTCATCAAAACTCTGCTCAGCTACATCCCCTCAAACAACCAGGAGGAGGCTCCTCGTGTAGAGTGTACCGACCCCATCGACCGCAAGGAAGACTTGCTCAACGAGATTCTTCCCGATGATCCCAACAAGGCCTACGACATGTATAAGGTTATTGGTGCCATCACCGACAACGGAGAGTTCTTCGAGGTGCAGCCTAAGTTTGCGAAGAACATCATCACAGGCTTTGCTCGCTTCAACGGTCAGAGCGTTGGCATCGTTGCCAACCAGCCGTCATGCTACGCTGGTGTGCTCGACACCAATGCTTCACGCAAGGGAGCCCGCTTCGTGCGCTTCTGCGATGCCTTCAACATTCCTATTGTATCGCTTGTTGACGTTCCAGGCTTCCTTCCCGGCACAGGTCAGGAGTATAACGCCGTTATCTTGCACGGTGCACAGCTTCTCTACGCTTACGGTGAGGCTACCGTTCCCAAGATTACCATCACTCTGCGCAAGAGCTATGGCGGTAGCCACATCGTGATGGGTTGCAAGCAGCTGCGTGCCGACCTCAATTTCGCATGGCCTACCTCTGAGATTGCCGTTATGGGAGCATCGGGTGCTGTGGCTGTTCTCTGCGCAAAGGAAGCCAAAACTCATGAAGATCCGAAGGCATTCCTTGCAGAGAAAGAGGCCGAGTATACCGACATGTTCGCAAACCCCTATCAGGCAGCCCAGTACGGTTACATCGACGACGTTATCGAGCCTCGCAACACACGCTTCCGCATCTGTCGCGGTTTGGCACAGTTGGCAACAAAACGCCAGTCGTTGCCAGCCAAGAAGCATGGTTGCATGCCTATGTAAGGAACATAACAGGTGAGAAAACAAAAAAATCATTATGGCAACAGACAAGAACATTTTCGCAGCAATTGCCCTCGCTCTCCACGAGTTTAAGGGAAACAATGTGCATGACAAAGAGCCTGACGTGATTACCATCAAGCCACGCCCCACTTTGTGGAATGCGAAATTTCAGGTAATGACATCTAAACCAGAAAGAAGATGAAAGAATATAAATATACTATCGACGGAAAAGAATATAAAGTAGAGATTGGCGACATTGCCGACAACATCGCCAACGTGACCGTCAACGGCGAAACATTTAAGGTGGAGATGGAGCCCGAACCAGAACCCGAGAAGAAGAAGGTTGTTGTGCAGCCTGCGGCAGCACAGCCCGCTTCTGACGACAATACGGCAAGCGCAGCCAACGTCAACACAGCCAATGCCGTGAAGGCTCCTCTACCAGGTGTAATCACCGAGATCAAGGTAAATGTTGGCGACACCGTGAGCGCTGGCGACACCGTTGTGGTTCTCGAGGCAATGAAGATGGCCAACAACATTGAGGCCGAGAAGGGTGGCAAGGTTACAGCCATCTGCGTAAAACAGGGCGAGAGCGTTATGGAAGACTCTCCGCTGGTTGTAATTGAATAAACGACCATGCGTAAACGCATCTTACAGATTGTCAACCTGCCGTTGGTAGCTGTCGGGGTGTTCATCCTCGTGCTGACCTTTTTCCTACCTATCACAAACACCAATGTCATAAACGTTGTGGCTTGGCTGCTTATTATGGTAGGAGCTGTGGGATATGTTGTAAGCCAAAAACAAAAATGAAAGTTGTCAGGCATGAAGCTTCATGCAAGAAACGATCATACACAAAACAAACAATGGCTGACAAGCATAAACAGGCAATCGCATAACAACAACAAAAGAGGCTGTGCTGAGAAATCGAGCACAGCCTCTTTTTTATTTTTTGACATTGCTTTTCTTGATTACCTTGCTTTCCTTGTTTGTTGAGAATTTAACTTAAACCCAAATCGGTCATTAGGCCGTTTTATGTATTATTTTATAACTGCTTGCAGTCTTTTGGTTTTTATAAGTTGTCTTTTGCTTGTTTTTAATTCGCAATAGCTCGCTATTACTCATTAAAAGCCAAACAAAATCCATTCTTCTAAAAATCCAAAATCCGAGCAAGCCCTAACGACCGATTTGGGTTAAAATAGCAGTCAGAAATCATCATTAAACAATTTGATGCTTTTTTATTTTACCGTAATGTGGAAACATCCTTGCTTAACCTCATATTTCACCAAACACTTGTTTTGTTTTCTTGCATCGTTGAGCACCTCGCTAAGGACCCATTTAAGCGTGTCGTTACGCACCTGTCGGCGACGAGGTCCGTCTGGATCTTCCACCGTCTTGTAACGATTGTAGCACACATCGAAGGTTGTGCCATAAAGATGGCAACTGTTTTGTGTGGCATTGCCGTTCTTGCTGCGCAGTTTTTCGACATCGGCTTTTGTACGCAACACGCTAGTAACAATAATCTTATGCAAGGGAATACCCTTTACCTGTAAACTGTCAAAGAAGCTACGGCCAATATCTTGCAGTAGCACAGATGCACGCGGCACAAGATACGGAATGCTGTTGTTAAGACGGTCCACATAGAAATAAGGGTTGCTTCCCACATATACCAGCTCTTTCTTTCGGTGCTCAGCATCTTCGCGGTTGTGCACAGGCTTCACACCATGTTTCTTCGCTGCCTCAAGCTGCACGTCGTTTTGGTCGGGAAAAGTGTTTCCGAAATGAGGCACACTATAAATGCGATGCTTTGCCACAGAACCGTCAGGGTTGAAGAAACGTGTTGTCGACAGTTTGCCTGTCCAGCGCTGCGGCTTCTCCAAATTAATGTCTTCACGTTTTGTCTCATCAGTCACATTTGGCGTTTCGTCAGTTGTCAACTTTCCGTCAGAAGTCTCTTTGCCCTTGCCGTCAGAAGCCTCATTGGCTTTGCCGTTTGAGCCATTCTTTTCAGCATCTTCACGCGTTTCCTTTTCTTCCACCATAGCTTCAGCAACTATAGTGGAGCTGTCTGTAGAATCGTTCTTAATGACGCCAATGTTGTTGGCTTTCGTGTCGTCAGCAACAGACGGAAAGACGGCACGCACAACGGCAAGTGCAATAACGCACAATCCAAACGCTTGAATGTATCTTTTCTTACTTATCATCTGTAAAAAATCTTTATCTTGTAGATAGTTTATTTTATTACCTCAAACCGTGCAAACTTAACGAGCAGCTGCTTCTGTCCAACCTCCTCAAACCTTACGGTAGCCTTGGTGTTTTCGCCCTTACCTTCTATTCGTAAAATCTCGCCCTTACCAAACCTCTGATGTACAATCTTTGCGCCAACAGCGAGGTTGCCATTAGACGGTCTCGATTGTGAAAGTCTTGAAGACGTCGAAATTTGGTCCAAAGACGATCCTAACCTTGCTACGCTCTGTCTTGGCACAGACATAGCCGAACGAGGTATCGACGGAATGGGGTGGCGTTGCTTTGAGGTCGGTTCTTGACGCAAACTGCTTGCTGTTGAACCATTAAACGAGTTGCGTGAAGAGCCTAAGGATGATCCGAAGGACGAACCGCGAGAAGAGCCATAAGACGAACCGCGTGACGAGCCAAAGGAAGAAATCTTCTCACCAACCGAATCTTCATCATCATTAGCCGTGTGCATGAAGCAAGGGTCAATGTCCTTTATGAACCTACTAGGAATGTCATACTCGGTTTTTCCGTAACGATAGCGCGTCTTTGCACATGTAAGATAACAATGTTTCTCTGCTCGCGTTATTGCCACATACAACAATCGGCGTTCCTCTTCAAGCTGCCTGGGATTGCCTGCCGACCGCTGTCCGGGAAAAATATTATCTTCCATACCAACCACAAAGACAGTAGGAAACTCAAGTCCCTTTGCAGCATGAATGGTCATGAGCGACACTCTGCATTCTGCCTCATCATCGCTCTCCTTATCAGTAAGCAACGACACCTCTTGCAAAAAGTTGCCTAAGTAGATTTCGTCATCATTGTTTTCTTCACGTTTAATGTCGACAAACTCTTGCAGTTCGTTCAAGAGTTCATCCACATTCTCCTGTCGCGCCAACCCTTCAGGCGTTTTATCTCCAAAAATTTCAGCATGAAGTCCCGACTGTCGAATGATAAATTCAGCCATAGAGGCTGCATCAGTTGTGTTTGCCTTTTCAATAAATGTCGAAATAAGCTCCGCAAACTTGTCCAGTTTGGCCTGTGTGCCTTTGTTTACCGCAAGCTGATAGCTACTTGTATCTGTGAGTACCTGCCAGAAGCTCACGGCCCACTCGTTTGCCTTATCCGAAATTTTGGAGATGGTCGATGCGCCTATACCACGTTTTGGCGTAACGATAACACGCTTCATAGCCTCCTCGTCATTGGGGTTGATGGCAACACGGAAATAGGCTAATATGTCTTTAATCTCCTTTCGCTGATAAAAACTCAGTCCGCCATAAATTTTATAAGGAATGGAGAGTCGGCGAAACTCGTCCTCAAAGCATCGACTCTGCGAGTTTGTGCGATAGAGAATGGCAAAATCGTTGAAGTCGAGATCTTCAAGTCGCATTATCCTTCTTATCTCACGCGCCACATACGAAGCCTCCAGACGATCAGAGAAACATGTTACATATTCAATTGCCTCACCCTCTGCGTTCCTACTGAACACATCCTTACGGATCTGCCTCTCGTTGTGCATGATAAGACTGTTAGCCGCTTCCACGATGCGTTGCGTGCTACGATAGTTTTGCTCAAGCTTTATGGTTACGACATTATCATATAGCTTGTTAAAGTCGAGGATGTTATCAATGTTTGCACCACGGAACCCATAGATGCTCTGTGCATCGTCGCCCACGACACAAATATTCCGATTTTCTTTAGTAAGCTGATACACAATACATTGCTGCGCATAGTTGGTATCTTGATACTCATCCACCAACATATATTTAAATCTCTGCGCATAATGTTCGCGCACCTCAGGATTGTTTTTAAACAGCAGATAAGTGTTTAGTAACAAGTCGTCAAAATCCATGGCATTAGAAGCATGGCATCGTTGTTCATACATGGTGTAAATGTTATGAATCTCCCCCATGTCGTTTTGTTCGTCAGCCCTCATCGCTACAGAGTCGTTAGCATACATATCCGCCGTGACGAGCCTGTTCTTTGCCATACTTATATGGTAGCGCACATTAGCCGCTTTATATATATTGTCGTCCAGCCCCATATCCTTGATAATAGAGTTGATGAGGGAACGAGCGTCAGCTTCATCATAAATGGTATAGTTTGACGTGAAGCCGATGTGTGCAGCCTCACGTCTCAATATACGCGAGAAGACCGAATGGAACGTGCCCATGTTCAGTCCCATGGCCAACTCCGTACCCACCAACTTAGCCACACGCTCCTTCATCTCCTTTGCAGCCTTGTTGGTAAAGGTCAGGGCAAGAATGTTCCAAGGGTTCAGCCCCATGTCGGGATGTTGCAAGAGATAAGCTATCTTGTAAGTAAGCACGCGCGTTTTACCTGAGCCAGCACCGGCAATCACCAGTTCGGGTCCATCACAATATCGCACGGCTTCACGTTGCCTTTCGTTGAGTTGGTCAAGAATGTTTGTCATAAAACAGATTTGTTTGAGTCAAAAGAATATGAACCTTATGAAACATATTTTTAAAAGGGAAACCTCTGAAAGGAATTTTCTACGACGTGAAGCCTCAAAAGGCAGCTTTCCTCAAGATCCTCTTTTTATTGTCTCTTACGATGATAAACCCCACCCGCAGCCGAATCGGGATTTATGTCTTCACCCTCCTTAGGGAATGTAGGTATGAACCTCATCTCATGCTCTATCGCCGATCTTCGTTTGCGCAGATAAGGCGTGGGATGAGCGCTGTCCATCTTTCTTGGGTTTGGCAAGGTTGCAGCCACAAGAGCACACTCGGCCCGTGACAGGTCTTTTGCTGTTTTCGAGAAATGATATTCGGCTACGGCATCAGCACCGTAAATGCCGTTTCCCATCTCTATAGAGTTGAGATAAACCTCCATGATGCGCTGCTTGCTCCACATCAGTTCTATGAGAGCAGTAAAATAGACCTCAAAGCCTTTTCGTGTCCAGCTACGCCCAGGCCACAGAAACACGTTCTTGGCCGTTTGCTGTGAGATGGTGCTTGCTCCGAGCTTACGTTTGCCACCCCTGCGGTTGCGCTTTGCAGCCTTCTGGATGGCGTCAAAATCGAAGCCGTGGTGAAGCAGAAAACGCTGATCCTCACTTGCCATGACCGCCACAGGCAGGTGTGGCGAAATGTTGTCAAGGCTCACCCAATGATGATGCCAAATTATGCTTTCTCCAGAGGCTGCTTGCTGAAAGCTACGAATGACCATGAGAGGCGTTACATATACGGGTATAAAACGGTAAGCCACCACAGCCAAGATGGTAGAAGAGAAGAATACGGCCAACGCCAATTTCACTATTGCCAGAACAATTTTCATGTTTTTTTTGCTTATTGCGTTATATTATTAAACGCAGAAAAGAGACTGGGCGCACGCGCCCACATGTGAAGCGCGCAATGCCACAGTCTCTATAATGTCAAAGTGTGTTATGAATGTTGCAAAGAAAAATCAGTTCAACGTGCCGTTGTTGGCGGCGTTCACCATTGCCTGACTTGCATACAGATAAACCTCCACACGGCGGTTCTGCTGACGGCCAGCAGCTGTAGAGTTGTCAGCAACAGGGTCTGAGCTGCCCTTGCCTGTGACGTTCTGCAACTGAGCTGCCGACACGCCACATGTCTTGAGATAGTTGGCCACGCTCTGTGCGCGGTTGTTGCTCAACGGAACGTTTATTCCGTCATTGCCTGTTGAGTCGGTGTGACCATAGATGTCAACATGACAGTCGGTGTTGTTCTTCAACACGTTAGAAAACTTTGCGAGGTCTGTCTTTGAAGCGCTGTTCAGCTCAGCCTTGTTTGTTGCGAACAGAATGCCTGAGTCGAATGTCACCTTCACGGCTTTCAAGCCGTTGTTGTCGGTAACCTCTTCCACCTTAGCGTTCTCCACCTGCTGCTTAGCCTGCTCAGCCACCTTGTCCATGTGACGACCAATGATGGCACCCGTTCCAGCACCGACGGCTCCGCCGATAGCTGCGCCTACAGCCGTGTTTCCCGCAATTTTACCAATGATAGCACCTAACACAGCGCCACCGCCAGTTCCGATAAGGGCTCCAGTGCCCTGCTTTGTTTGGCAACTGAAAATGGTCAGAAGACACATTGCCAGAGTCATTACTTTGAATTTCTTCATAGTTTTTTAAATATATTATTACTATACAGGAGCGTGTCAACACGCTCTTTCACGGGGTTTACAAACTATTAGAGTGTTTTTGCACACGAAAGTTTAAAATTTGCATTGCAAAGATAATTGTTTTTTTATTATAATGGCACCATTACAACATTTTTTTGTAATTTTGCAAATAATTTTTATCTATACTGCGCGTTCATCGCGTAAAGAAAAGAAGCTACAAACAACAAAAAGTATAGAGAACAAAAATAAAAACAAAATAAAGACAATGGCAAAAGAATTAAAAGATTTGACCAAGCGTGCCGACAACTACAGTCAGTGGTACAACGACTTGGTTGTGAAAGCCGACCTCGCAGAGCAGTCTGCCGTGCGCGGATGTATGGTTATCAAGCCCTATGGCTACGCCATCTGGGAGAAGATGCAGCACCAACTCGACACCATGTTTAAAGAGACAGGTGTACAGAACGCTTATTTCCCTTTGCTCATCCCTAAATCGTTCCTGAGCCGTGAGGCAGAGCATGTTGAAGGCTTTGCCAAGGAATGTGCCGTGGTGACCCACTATCGTCTGCGCTCAAAGGCCGACAAAAGCGGTGTTGAGGTAGACCCCAACGCAAAGCTCGACGAGGAGCTGATCATTCGCCCCACCTCAGAAACAATCATCTGGAACACATATAAAAATTGGATTCACTCATGGCGCGACCTGCCCTTGATGTGCAACCAGTGGTGTAACGTCATGCGTTGGGAGATGCGCACACGCCCGTTCCTCCGCACGTCAGAGTTTCTTTGGCAGGAGGGTCACACAGCTCACGCCACAAAGGAGGAGGCAGAGAAGGAAGCACAGAAGATGCTGCACGTCTATGCCGAATTTGCAGAGAAATGGATGGCTGTGCCTGTAGTACAGGGTGTGAAGAGCGCCACCGAGCGTTTTGCAGGAGCCCTTGACACCTACACCATCGAGGCCATGATGCAAGACGGCAAGGCCCTTCAGAGCGGCACCAGCCACTTCCTTGGCCAGAACTTCGCCAAGGCCTTTGGCGTTACATATCTTAATAAGGAGAACAAGCCCGAGTATGTATGGGCCACATCATGGGGTGTGTCTACACGTCTCATCGGCGCCCTCATCATGACCCACTCTGACGACAATGGCCTTGTGCTTCCTCCGAAGCTCGCCCCCATACAGGTGGTCATCATCCCCATTTCAAAGAACGACGAACAGCTTGCAGCCATCACGGCCAAGATGCAACCCATCATAGACCAGCTGCGCAAGGCAGGAATCAGCGTCAAGTATGACGATGCCGACAACAAGCGTCCGGGCTTCAAGTTTGCCGACTATGAACTCAAGGGTGTGCCCGTGCGTCTTGCCATCGGCGGCCGCGACCTGGAGAACGGCACCATCGAGGTTATGCGCCGCGACACTCTGGAAAAAGAAACGCTTCCTCTTGATGGCATCGCAGAGGCTGTGGAGAAGATGCTTGACGACATACAGACCAACATCTTCGAGAAAGCTCGCAAGTATCGCGATGCCCACATCTACGAGTGCGACAACTATGAAGAGTTCAAGGAGCGCATAAAGGACGGCGGCTTCTTCCTCTGCCATTGGGACGGTACAGCCGAGACCGAGGCTAAGATCAAAGAGGAGACACAGGCAACCATTCGCTGCGTGCCCTTCATGTTTGAGCAAACTCCTGGCATTGACATGGTATCGGGCAAGCCCGCCACACAGCGCGTAATCATTGCCCGCAGCTACTAAGAACCACCTAACGCATATATATAAGAGTGGGGTGTGCTGTGGCACGCCACAGCACACCCACTCTATCAAAAAAGAGAATACTAATAACTTACATTATTTATCAACACTTTATTCTTAATCAATGGATTGGATCATTAATTTGTTTACTAACACCGAATCCGTTGCTCACATTTCCCTCCTCTATGCCGTGGTCATAGCCGTCGGCATTCTGTTAGGAAAGATAAAGATTGGCGGTATCTCCCTTGGAGTGACCTTCGTTCTTTTCGCGGGAATTGTAGCTGGACACATCGGTTTCACAGCTCCGGTCAACATTCTGAGCTTCATTCAGGACTTCGGACTTATCCTGTTCGTGTTCTGCATAGGTTTGCAGGTGGGCCCGGGTTTCTTCGAGAGTTTCAAGAAAGGTGGCGTAACGCTCAACCTGCTCTCTACAACAACCGTTGTGCTTAACATCGCCGTGATGTTTGCATGCTATTACATCTTCTTCGACACCAACGGCAAGACGAACCTTCCCATGATGATTGGCACGCTCTATGGTGCCGTAACCAACACCCCGGGTCTTGGTGCTGCCAACGAAGCCCTCGAGTCGGTATGGAACACCGCCACCAACGGCACCATGCCTCAGATCGCATCGGGCTACGCCTGTGCTTATCCGCTTGGTGTGCTCGGCATCATCGGTGCCACCATCGCCGTGCGCTTCATCACACGCACCCGTCTTGCCGACGAGGAGGAAGAACTGAAGGAGAAAGAGGCTGAGAACCCGCACGCCAAGCCACACCAGATGCACCTTAAGGTAGACAACACCTACCTTGCCGGTCGCACCGTGGCACAGATCAACGAGTTCCTTAACCGCGATGTGGTGTTCTCACGTCTGTTCCATGATGGTAAATACACCATTCCCATCAGCAAGGACAAGTTTGAGATGGGCGACGAGGTGCTCGTGGTATGTGCCGAGGCCGACGCTGAAGCCATCCAGGCCTTCATCGGTCCTGAGGTCGACACACCATGGGAGGAGGATGAGAGCAACCAGCCGTTGGTGTCACGCCGCATCGTGGTCACCAACTCGTCAATGAACGGCAAGACGCTTGGCAAGATGCACTTCTCAAGCGTTTACGGCGTTACCGTGACACGCATCTCACGTCAGGGCATGGATGTGTTTGCATCACGCAACTACCGTTTCCAGGTGGGTGACAAGATTCTTGTTGTTGGTCCTGAGGACAATGTTAACCGCATCTCTGAACTCATGGGCAACTCTGTTAAGCGCCTCGACACACCAAACATCGCAACTATCTTCATCGGCATCATCATCGGTATCTTGTTCGGAAGCATTCCTTTCGCCATTCCTGGCATGCCTGTGCCTCTGAAGCTCGGTATCGCTGGCGGTCCGCTGATCATCGCCATCCTCATCGGTCGCTTCGGCCACCGCATGAAGCTCAACACCTACACCACCACATCTGCCAACATGATGCTCCGCGAGATTGGACTTGTGCTCTTCCTCGCCAGCGTTGGTGTCAAGGCAGGCGCCCACTTCTGGGAGACCGTGGTCCAGGGCGACGGCTTGATGTATGTGTTCACGGGCTTCCTCATAACCATCATCCCCATCCTTATCGTTGGTGTGATTGCCCGTCTGAAGTTCAAGTTCAACTATTTCACCATCATGGGTATGATTGCCGGTACATGTACCGATCCTCCAGCACTTGCTTACGCCAACAGCGTCTGCTCGCGTGAGGCTCCCGCCATCGGCTATTCTACAGTTTATCCGTTGAGCATGTTCCTCCGCATCTTTACGGCACAGCTCATCGTGCTCTTCTGCTGTGGATAACAATGGTTAGCAAATAATATAAAGTAGGAGGTAAATACCAATAACAGGCATTTACCTCCTATTTTTGTATTTACTGTCCTCTCACACCCACGAATATGCGGTTCCACATACTGGCATAAATCCATTCAACCCAAATTAGTCATTATGGCTTGCTTGGATTTTGGATTTTTAGAAGAATGGATTTTGTTTGGTTTTTAATGA
>OLYY01000283.1_pt1 | contig 25132 bp, 22 predicted proteins | sample 1673561 | NCBI WGS metagenome assembly OLYY01 (sample SAMEA103958115, study PRJEB25191) | human gut metagenome | biome: human-associated habitat [ENVO:00009003]; feature: intestine environment [ENVO:2100002]; material: feces | place: Germany | collected 2013/2015
CCTATTATACACCTGCTGTAAAGGGGTGACCGCTTTTGTGAGAAGTGCTATAATGTAGCTTATTTCAATTCACGCCCCTCCGCGAGGGGCGACCGGACAAAAAGCTGTGGTATACTTGCCGCAGGTATTTCAATTCACGCCCCTCCGCGAGGGGCGACCCGCAGGAATTTTCGATGCGACGCGCCGCCCTTATTTCAATTCACGCCCCTCCGCGAGGGGCGACGATGGACTTCACACACTCTTTGAGCGCTTGCCGGATTTCAATTCACGCCCCTCCGCGAGGGGCGACATAGCCGCGCTGGTCGCCTTCCGCCACGTCGAAGATTTCAATTCACGCCCCTCCGCGAGGGGCGACCGTGAGTTTGTGCATGGTGCTGCACGAGTTGGCATTTCAATTCACGCCCCTCCGCGAGGGGCGACATCGCAAAAAAATGCGAAAAAGGGCTTTACACGATTTCAATTCACGCCCCTCCGCGAGGGGCGACGGGCTCCAGTGTGGTATCATATTATCAGGTCAAACATTTCAATTCACGCCCCTCCGCGAGGGGCGACACGTGCCTGTTGGCTTGCGGCTGACGGCGCGGATATTTCAATTCACGCCCCTCCGCGAGGGGCGACCGAGCAGAACAGGCGCGAATCCGGGCGCAGAAGCTATTTCAATTCACGCCCCTCCGCGAGGGGCGACCTAATCGACAAGTATAAAACAATCGACTACACGAATTTCAATTCACGCCCCTCCGCGAGGGGCGACGCGTTCAGCAGACGCGGCGCGACATACTCCCAATTTCAATTCACGCCCCTCCGCGAGGGGCGACCGCTATCGCGCCGCTTCCTACTCAGCGAGGAAAATTTCAATTCACGCCCCTCCGCGAGGGGCGACGAAAGAGAACCTGCTGACGATGGCGCTGGAAATTATTTCAATTCACGCCCCTCCGCGAGGGGCGACGGTTTGGTTGGATGAGGAACCCCTCGACTGGCCATTTCAATTCACGCCCCTCCGCGAGGGGCGACGGCAACCCGGCGGAAAGAGAAGGAACACACATGATTTCAATTCACGCCCCTCCGCGAGGGGCGACAAATCGCCGGGACGCACGCCCGGCGGTTCCCACATTTCAATTCACGCCCCTCCGCGAGGGGCGACGCATCCGCGCGAAACGTTCCCCGCAAGCCGCTTATTTCAATTCACGCCCCTCCGCGAGGGGCGACGACAGCGAAACCACAAGGTCTCGGAGCGTTTCAATTTCAATTCACGCCCCTCCGCGAGGGGCGACCTGAAATGCCTGATTACTGGCTGCGCGCACCTGGCTATTTCAATTCACGCCCCTCCGCGAGGGGCGACCCACCGCATATGCCCATGGCTGGCAAAGAAACTTATTTCAATTCACGCCCCTCCGCGAGGGGCGACCGCGCCTATCGGCGCGGATGGTCGATTAGTAGATATTTCAATTCACGCCCCTCCGCGAGGGGCGACTTGATGGCCCGCAGCAAAACAAAAAAGATCAGTCATTTCAATTCACGCCCCTCCGCGAGGGGCGACGTGCGTGCCGCGTCGCGCGGACGGGGCTTGTGCATTTCAATTCACGCCCCTCCGCGAGGGGCGACGGGCGTTTCCGCCTCTCGTTCGTCGGTGAGCTTAAGAATTTCAATTCACGCCCCTCCGCGAGGGGCGACTATCACAAAAGTCAATCACACCTGTCGGTGATTATTTCAATTCACGCCCCTCCGCGAGGGGCGACAGCGGTCAGCGTCCGCCGTCCCTGCTCAATCCGCATTTCAATTCACGCCCCTCCGCGAGGGGCGACGCCATAAAAGGAGGAAGCGCAATAATGTATAAATTTCAATTCACGCCCCTCCGCGAGGGGCGACTTCCCGCGCGCTTCTCGTTGCGCGCAAGCTGCACCTATTTCAATTCACGCCCCTCCGCGAGGGGCGACTTCTCGCGCTGACTTGTCTGCCGATGGCATTTTATTTCAATTCACGCCCCTCCGCGAGGGGCGACCATGCGGCGGGTTTCGCCGGTTTCGGTGTCTGTATTTCAATTCACGCCCCTCCGCGAGGGGCGACAAGTCGTCAATCGTGCCGTTGAAGCATCCGCAGATTTCAATTCACGCCCCTCCGCGAGGGGCGACGCTGCGCAGTTTTGAGACAGATTTCTCTCCGTCTCATTTCAATTCACGCCCCTCCGCGAGGGGCGACCTACGCTCGTGACGTGATAGTGCGCCTCAAACTTATTTCAATTCACGCCCCTCCGCGAGGGGCGACGGTGCATCGTCCATCGTGAAGGCTCTGGCATCGTATTTCAATTCACGCCCCTCCGCGAGGGGCGACCGCGCCGCCACGGAACTCCCCGCCTGACGAGGGCCGATTTCAATTCACGCCCCTCCGCGAGGGGCGACAACCCCGACACCACAACTGGGAGGGATAACCATATTTCAATTCACGCCCCTCCGCGAGGGGCGACGCAATCAGCGCGGCGAAGCTGTCCGGCGTGTAAACATTTCAATTCACGCCCCTCCGCGAGGGGCGACGGGGTGTCAGCGTCCACCATGGCGCGGACGGCAAAATTTCAATTCACGCCCCTCCGCGAGGGGCGACCCGGACGAGTTCGCCGCTATGATTGCGGCATAACATTTCAATTCACGCCCCTCCGCGAGGGGCGACGGCGCAAACGAGTTGGATAGGCGGTGCAATCTCTATTTCAATTCACGCCCCTCCGCGAGGGGCGACGATCGGGCTGCGGCTGACGTTCGACGATCCGTTTATTTCAATTCACGCCCCTCCGCGAGGGGCGACAGCGCCCGGACGCCCGGACGTTCGCGGGAACCGATTTCAATTCACGCCCCTCCGCGAGGGGCGACCGGCGCTATGGCAAGGCGGACACGCCCCAAGCCCCATTTCAATTCACGCCCCTCCGCGAGGGGCGACCATCGTTATTATTTTGTCACTGACGTGATGTTCATTTCAATTCACGCCCCTCCGCGAGGGGCGACAGGAAAATTAAGACAATTGATGATCCGGACGATCTATTTCAATTCACGCCCCTCCGCGAGGGGCGACATTAGGCGCGGGAGCAGGGGCGCTAGTTGGGTTATTTCAATTCACGCCCCTCCGCGAGGGGCGACCGGGGTCTGTGGCGGTCATACCATAAAGGCTGTATTTCAATTCACGCCCCTCCGCGAGGGGCGACGATTTTTTTTAGTTCTTCTCCTTGGTGGTGAAATTTCAATTCACGCCCCTCCGCGAGGGGCGACTACCCACTGGGTAGGGGTGGGGTATGGTGAGTCTATTTCAATTCACGCCCCTCCGCGAGGGGCGACCGTTCTGGCTTCCTATTGGGAATCGCTAAAAGAATTTCAATTCACGCCCCTCCGCGAGGGGCGACAGCGAGGCGAAGCGTTCCCGTCGCCAGACGACGTTATTTCAATTCACGCCCCTCCGCGAGGGGCGACTCCACGAAAGTTCCAACTCAAAAAGACACAGAGGATTTCAATTCACGCCCCTCCGCGAGGGGCGACAGCTACTTTGACACCGTTCCGCACAAGGCGACGAAATTTCAATTCACGCCCCTCCGCGAGGGGCGACCAGCGTTTCCGTCACCGTGCAGGAGGCCGGGACATTTCAATTCACGCCCCTCCGCGAGGGGCGACCGCGCGGGAAAGGCGGGGACGCAACGCGCCACACAATTTCAATTCACGCCCCTCCGCGAGGGGCGACGGATGAGCAGCGGCGCACACGCGCCGCGACGACATTTCAATTCACGCCCCTCCGCGAGGGGCGACCGCGACGGGATACCTCGGACAGGGGGACAAAAGCATTTCAATTCACGCCCCTCCGCGAGGGGCGACATACATACGACGCAGGTCGGGGTCATTGAGCGAATTTCAATTCACGCCCCTCCGCGAGGGGCGACGGACGTGGTCGCCCGAAGAAAACAAAGGCAGAAATTTCAATTCACGCCCCTCCGCGAGGGGCGACGCGCGAAGCTGCGCTAATGCTTGCCAATTCCTTTATTTCAATTCACGCCCCTCCGCGAGGGGCGACGAGGAGGTTCTGCGAAAGGCAATCGCCTGTCTATTTCAATTCACGCCCCTCCGCGAGGGGCGACTTCTGCCCATACCCGTAGCGGCGATTCAGAACCAATTTCAATTCACGCCCCTCCGCGAGGGGCGACCAGAGCCGCCAGCAGAAGCGCCAGCAGCCAGCAGATTTCAATTCACGCCCCTCCGCGAGGGGCGACAGAGCCGCCAGCAGGGCGACCACCGATGCGGTGGAGGATGCGGTCGATGGGGCAATTTCAATTCACGCCCCTCCGCGAGGGGCGACGCCGCGCAACCGGCAAGCCCGATGTTCTGCTCATTTCAATTCACGCCCCTCCGCGAGGGGCGACGCGATGGCGCTCAGGTACTCCGCCTCCGTCAGATTTCAATTCACGCCCCTCCGCGAGGGGCGACGCCAACGGCGGCGGCGTATGGCGCAAGAAGTACCGGATTTCAATTCACGCCCCTCCGCGAGGGGCGACTCATACGAATCAGTTTTGTGGTTGAATCCAGTTTATTTCAATTCACGCCCCTCCGCGAGGGGCGACGAGAGCAGCACGCGGCTGAAACAAAAGAACTAAAAATTTCAATTCACGCCCCTCCGCGAGGGGCGACAAACGCCTGCGCCGGATGAGAACGAACTATATTCTATTTCAATTCACGCCCCTCCGCGAGGGGCGACATTTTCTGGAAGTACAACGAGCGTCATGCTATTATTTCAATTCACGCCCCTCCGCGAGGGGCGACTTGCAGATGAATCGGCAGATGAACTTTGCAGAATTTCAATTCACGCCCCTCCGCGAGGGGCGACATTAGGCGCTGGAGCTGGAGCGATTGTTGGGATATTTCAATTCACGCCCCTCCGCGAGGGGCGACTAGACGGCATCCGCCATCTTGTCCAACTCATACTTATTTCAATTCACGCCCCTCCGCGAGGGGCGACTAGCTACCGCCGCCATTATCGCGGCGTAGATGAATTTCAATTCACGCCCCTCCGCGAGGGGCGACCCAAGCGCACGGGCAAGGCGGATAGCGATATGCAGTATTTCAATTCACGCCCCTCCGCGAGGGGCGACTACAGCGCGGTTTCTCCCTTCCGCATGCTTATAGATTTCAATTCACGCCCCTCCGCGAGGGGCGACGAGGTACCCAATAATGAATGTATCTGACATTTTATTTCAATTCACGCCCCTCCGCGAGGGGCGACAATTCCAACCGCATAAGTTGATGGTCGCAAGCAATTTCAATTCACGCCCCTCCGCGAGGGGCGACTTGGTGTTACGTTCCTCTTGCCGCTATCAATCAGCATTTCAATTCACGCCCCTCCGCGAGGGGCGACCTGCATCCCCGCTCTTGCGGATGAGCCGGAGATATTTCAATTCACGCCCCTCCGCGAGGGGCGACGCTTTTGACGAACATGAATAACAAAATCGAAAAATTTCAATTCACGCCCCTCCGCGAGGGGCGACGGTGTCTTGGTCACGCTTCGTTTGCCCTCACTGCCATTTCAATTCACGCCCCTCCGCGAGGGGCGACCTTCTACGAGGGAAGTATGCACAAGGTGTACACAATTTCAATTCACGCCCCTCCGCGAGGGGCGACGTTCTGCATGTGGTATACTCCTTCCATAGTCGTTATTTCAATTCACGCCCCTCCGCGAGGGGCGACGGGGACGATGGGAAGCAGATTGCTGTGGTCGATATTTCAATTCACGCCCCTCCGCGAGGGGCGACTCGAAAATCGTTTTTTCGTATTGGTACTGCTGCTATTTCAATTCACGCCCCTCCGCGAGGGGCGACTGGAAATTCCTGCGTATTTTTTCATGCAAAATTCATTTCAATTCACGCCCCTCCGCGAGGGGCGACGTGGTCAAGGATAACGTAATTGGTGTTATTTGCATTTCAATTCACGCCCCTCCGCGAGGGGCGACGCTTCAAATCTTCGGGATACATTGACAGCGATATATTTCAATTCACGCCCCTCCGCGAGGGGCGACATAGTATATACGATGACCCATATTTTGACTATCAAATTTCAATTCACGCCCCTCCGCGAGGGGCGACACACCCGCGCTGTTCTACCAGTTCGCAAATATTGTTATTTCAATTCACGCCCCTCCGCGAGGGGCGACCAGCGCTCCGTGATAATCGCGCTGTAGCCGGAAATTTCAATTCACGCCCCTCCGCGAGGGGCGACATAACGGCGGACTACAATCCTATCGAAAATTACATTTCAATTCACGCCCCTCCGCGAGGGGCGACCGCGTGCGAACGTTTGTATTTGTGGCAGGAAATATTTCAATTCACGCCCCTCCGCGAGGGGCGACGTTTACGGTTACAACGATTTACAAAATCCGTCTATTTCAATTCACGCCCCTCCGCGAGGGGCGACTACCTATATTATCCACCATTTGGGGTAATTCAGCTCATTTCAATTCACGCCCCTCCGCGAGGGGCGACTTCCATCGTTATTATTTTGTCACTGACGTGATGTTCATTTCAATTCACGCCCCTCCGCGAGGGGCGACGTATTAGGAGCAGGAGCTAGCGCGCTTATCGGGATATTTCAATTCACGCCCCTCCGCGAGGGGCGACATTGTGCGTGATGTTGGCGACAATGTATAATTTTATTTCAATTCACGCCCCTCCGCGAGGGGCGACTGCACGTTGCGGATGCAATCCTGAATGGTATCGATTTCAATTCACGCCCCTCCGCGAGGGGCGACCCCCCTCTTGGACGCCGTTCGCACAAAACGTAGATTTCAATTCACGCCCCTCCGCGAGGGGCGACCCTAACGGCAGAATATAATCCTATAGAAAATTATATTTCAATTCACGCCCCTCCGCGAGGGGCGACGGCGACAATGTATAATTTTGATCCCTCCATCTTTATTTCAATTCACGCCCCTCCGCGAGGGGCGACCGTGCGTCCGTGCGCGAATGGTAACGTACTGGGATTTCAATTCACGCCCCTCCGCGAGGGGCGACACAAGGCGTTTGTTGATAAGTTCAAGCCGAAACTATTTCAATTCACGCCCCTCCGCGAGGGGCGACGGAACGTCAAGGTTGGAGCGACAAGAAGCGGAAAATTTCAATTCACGCCCCTCCGCGAGGGGCGACGCGCTCCGGACGCGACGAGATGCTTGCGAACGCATTTCAATTCACGCCCCTCCGCGAGGGGCGACCGATGTCTTAATTGGCTTCAAAAACCTGTAGTCCAATTTCAATTCACGCCCCTCCGCGAGGGGCGACTGTCGGGGGCTTTATTTTTTGTACCGCCCTCCTATTTCAATTCACGCCCCTCCGCGAGGGGCGACACGATGGGCTTTGCCTTGTTGCCGCTCGTCTGCGGCAATTTCAATTCACGCCCCTCCGCGAGGGGCGACGGCAAAAGATATGCAATTTCTGCAAATCTTTTGTTCAACCCTTACAAATCAGCATGGCTTAACAATAGTGCCACGCAATTTGTCGAGATTATTTTGGTAATATTTCATAGAATCATCGCTTGAATTTTGACATCACACCGCGCGAGACGGTCGGCCATTCATGTATGATTCACATGCGCTGAAAAGAGTGTTTTCAGCTTCCGCTATAACATCAGCAGTTCTCCAGCTTCAATGCGCGCAGTGCAACCAAGCACATCAATGCGCTCCTTGTAACTGTTGCCAAGGCGATAGAAGCGAACGGAGTCATGTTCTGCATCAATTGTCGCTGCCAATTGCGCCTTGAGCGCCGTCAGCTGTGCTGCATCAAGCAGGACTTCAAATACAGAGTTCTGAACACGCCGTCCATAGCGTTCGCAGAGTTTCGCTACACGCCTAAGCCGCGCTGCTCCCGCTTCGGTTGCTGTATTCACATCATAAGTAACAACAACCAACATTTTTTCACCTCCAGACAAACGGCGGATAGCAATCAAGATCCCCGCGCAGGACACGCGCCAGCATCATGGCCTGTACATAAGCAATCAGCCCAACTTGGATTTTTTCTCCGAGATACGGATGCGTGATTTCTTCCTGCTTTCGGTCACGCCATGCGGTAAGTACCGTTTTGCGCCCGCGCTCGTTCAGCATAACAGCCAGCGAATCGTACTCAAAGTCCTTATCCGTCAGCTGACGTTTGTTGAACAGCGACAGCGCCAGCCGGTCGCACAGCGGCGCTCGGAACTCTTCCAGCAAGTCCAGCGCCAGCGACGGCCGTCCCGGTCGAAGCGTGTGCAGCCATCCAGCCGCTGGATCTAAGCCTACCGTTTCAAGTGCCGCTTGAATGTCCCGCGTTTGCAGCGTGTACATAAACGACAGGACTGCATTCACTTCATTGCGCGGCGGTCGTCTGCTGCGCTCCACAAACTGGAAGGGGCATTGTGGGGAAATCATGTCGTCAAAATGCGCAAAGTAGCATTTTGCGGCAGCTCCTTCGATGCCGCGCATTTGGTCAACACCTGTGCATGTCTCCAGCTGTGCTGCATACTGGCTAATAGACTGGCAGGCTGCTCGAAGACTCTCTGCTGTTGCCGCATCCTGCGTCCGTGCCGTGCGCATCAATACATTTTTCTCGTTGAGCAGCTTTCCCACCAGGAGGTTCTGCACGAATTTCATGCGGAAGTCATCATCATCCAGCGCTTGATACTGCTTTTTTCTCAGCAGCACATTGCCGCTGACCGGCCCGCAGATGCGGCTGTAAAAGCGTCCGTTCGACGATAGGAACGTCAGCGTAATCCCATGCTCAGCGCAGAAACCAATCAGCGGCGTGGAGACTGTCATTTCCCCAAAGCACACGATTCCGTCCAGCATTACCGCTGGCACGCTTGCTTTCTCTTCGCCGCCAATTTTCACGCAGATATTCTCGTTGCGGCAGAAAAGGTAGCTGTCTGGCGTTGTCACATAGAGGGTTTCCAGTAATTTTTTCATTCCGTCTCCACCCTCTCTGCTTCAAGAAGAAGCGCCTTGCAATATTCCTTCGCGGATGTTTTTACCTTCGGCATACAGTATTCCTGCATCGAGCAACGTTTGCATTTCGGGCCGTAAACTGCCGACGGAATCAGCATTTCGCGGCGGACTTTCCAGAGTTTCTGCACAGTCTGCCGTACCTGTTCACGCAGCGCTTCATCAAGTTCCACATCCACTCTGCGATGCGCAGTAATGTAGAACAGCGCGCCCGCCGGGATCGTCGTGTGATACATTTCCTCTAAGCACATCGCCTCCGCGCAAAGCTGAATCTTGTATTCTGATTCATCGCGTATCTTCCCATGCTTGTACTCCACCGGCAGCAGCCGCACCGGGAAATCCACTGCGGGAATCGTGCAGCCGTTTTCATCCCGCACCGCTTCAATGCAGTCGCATTTTCCGCTGATTTGCATTTCGTCCGAAAAGACACTGTTCTCGTAGAGCTTCACGAAATCGCCGCGCCGCTCCACGCGCTGTGTATGAACCCGTTCATGCTCGGCTCGACCTTTCGCCGTCTCGACATTTTCTACCCATACACGTTCATTCAGCAGCAGCGCGGCACGCCGCAGACAGTAATCTGCCTGCGACAGCCACGATAACGGAAGATACTCCTGCTCGTCATCCACGGGTAAACCAGCTTTCTCCCTGCGGCAGTTCATCCCAGACAATCTCCCCGTAAGGATTGCTCAAGAAGCCCATCCGTACCCCCGCAGGCACCTTATCCAGCGCCACCTTTGCTTCATAGTCACGATAATTGCGGGGGAAATCCACCTTCTTCTGCACCGTCACCAGTTCAAAGAGTTTATGCGCCGGTGCACAGCCCAATTTGGCTTGACGTGCGCGCTGTTCAGGATTCGTATCCGTGCCTTCGTGCTTGAAGATGATGAGCGGAGAAACAACCTCCATTTCGCCCTTGCTCGCCGAACGGTCATGCTCATACATGTTGAGAATCGCCTCAAACAGCGCCTTCATATCAGCTTCATCGAATCCCGTTTCCGCTGCAAGATTCGCGCTGATGAAGCCACGCACCTCATACAGACCAAAGGGGATAATCTGCTTGCGTCCCATCGTGCGCAGCTTATCTTCAGACGCTTCCTGTTCTGCTTTCTCATATTCCTCGTAGGATTTGTCATTTCCGCCCAATGCCGCCGCCATGCGCGTGATGGATATGTCCAGCGGCAGTACCGAATCCAAACTCTTGCCGAAAGCAAGTTGAACAGGACCGCGGACTTGCCCCGCATTGGGGCCAGTAGACATCACAGCCCCAAAGGTGCGCACATCGTAGAAGAGTTCACACGCTTTTTTGCGTGCCGCATAAACCGGATTTTTTTCTTTCGCACCTTCAATCCCTGCTTCGCGCTTTGCCAGCGCAATCTGCTTATTCAGATTCACCGCCTTCTGCACGAAAATCCCCATGCCCGGCACGCCCGGATAAGCAATCTCAATATAGTTGCGAATGCGGCGTTTCGTGGCCACGTCGGTGATAAATCCCTGCATGGTCTGCGGGTCAATCCGGGGCATGTTGCCCATATCCGGGTCGCCGTTCGGGTTGGCATTGGTACAAGCAACATAGTACATAAATTCGTAACGGTTCTGCAGTGCCATTTTCTTATTCCTCCTCGTCCGTTTCTGCCGCAGCTTTCTGTTCTTTCTTCAATTTCCAGAGTTCATTGCGTTTCCGGTTCAATTCCGCCGTCATCTGGCGATACCCCAGCGCAAAGTAAGCCTGCTGCTCCAAGTTCAGCATGGTGGGGATTTCCCCAATGTCACAAGTCACCTTATCCAGCATTTCCAGATACATCTTCAGATAGTCACCCTTGATTTTGTCCTGGTGCGGTACGGAGAGAATTGACAGCTGCCCCAGCACCAGCGCTGGCATCTGACAAGCAGACGCATAATAGCGCTGTACAATACCTGCCTGAACATCTCTCATTGCAAACTGCTGCATACTCGCATACACGGCGACCCACGCGCCGCAGCGGTACGCAACATTCGTATTTTCCGCCTGATACATAGCTTCTATCACGCCTTCCTTTCGATTGTTTTTCCGAATCAGCCATACTTTCAGCCATTGGCAGCACATTGCATCGGGCACGGGCGCATGTTTATCTTCTTCGCTGGCACTGGCCATTTGATTGCGAATGTATCGCAGCGCACGAACCGCCACGGAATCCGGCAGCATACTGTCCGTCAAGATTGCGTGCAGCACCGCTGGCGTAATTCCTGAAAGTTCCTTGTCCATCCGCTTGAAAACGTTCTTTTCGCTCTTTTGCCGCGGCATCAGACGAATCATCATTGCTTTCAGCGAATTAATTTTTGTGAATCCCGTTCCACCGAGATCGACCATTTGCAAGTCATTGCGCCATTGCTGGATGCTCTTCTCCAGTTCGCCGTAATTCCCGTGGTCGTAGCTGCGAACCATGACACGCCCTGTAACGCCGGACAGCAGGAGGATGTAATACTGCGTGCTGGCTGGAATCGCGGTTGTCGCTGCTCCGCTTTCAATGCTCTCGATGCGTTTGGCTGCAATATCGCGTTTAGCATCAGGATTTGACGGTGCTTCTACCGTTTCATCAAATTCTTCATCGTCGTCGTATCCATCATCATCTTCCGTCTGCTGTTCTGTTCCCTGATTCTTAGGATCGCCATCCAGTGCTTGCTGCATCGGGTCGCATTCCGCAGGAACATAGCAGTCAAACCAATGGACAAAGCGCATTCCCGCCAACGTTGGCGAAAGCGTTTCGCTTGACATGAGATGGTCAAGCGCCGCTTTCACCGCATCAATTGCTTCCGAAGAAACAGGCGCATTCGCCGATTGCTTTAGCCCGTACGAGCAAAATGCTGGCTTATCAAAGCAAAACAAAGCGTCACCGCGCCCATGTCCGCCGACTTGCAAGAGTCCCTTAATTGGCGGCAGGGTAGCAACCGGCATCGTTTTTTCTCCAGTAATCAGGCACAAGCTTTCTGCCGCGCCATGCTGCGCGAACTGCTGACGAAACTCCCGCCACCATTCCTGCACCTCCGGAATTTCGACAATAGGCGTTCCTGCAATTTCAAATGAAACGCGGTCTGATGGCTTCAGCTTCAGCCGCAGCAGTTCCTGTCGAACCTGCTCACAGCAGGTTTCGTCCTCCAGCAAATGCACGCAAACTGACAATTCCGGTACTTTCTGCGCTGCCTGCTGAAGAGAAGCAAGGAAATACCGATGCTTGAGCGTGTTGTCTTTCGGCTTTTTGCCTTCCTCTCTTTGCTCGATTTTCCCCTCCGGCGTATCTTTCCAGAAAACAACCTCGTACTTTTCCACCAGCACATTGCACTTGTCTTTGCCATTCGCCAAGCTGCCAATGTCAGGGCAAAAGTATTCATCCTCGCCGTCCTGCCTTACGCCAAGGAACGTGCCATTTGCGCCAAGGCAAACCCATGCCTTTACCGTCTTTTTCACCATGCCCGGAGGCGGCAGCAGCTGGTAACGCATGGCATAATCGTACAGCGGTCTCAGCATATCGCATCCCCCTTCAGGACTTCCGGGCTATCATAGGGCGGCACTTCAATGACGCCCTGCTTCATCACCGCATGATACAGGGACAGCCTTGTCCGCGTTTTCTTGCGAACCTCCGCGTCATGCAGGTCAAAAATGTCGTACACCATCAAGCCCAAATCCATGTCTTGCTGAATCGGCTTTTCGTTCGGATCGCTCTCAGAGAAGTACGCAACGCATTCCCTTAAGCCGAGCGCAGGCTGGCAAAAGCACTTGCCACCTTTAATTCGCCGTTCAGCCTGTGCATACAGCTGCTCCACCGTACCATGATAATCCGGCCGCGGCACAATCTGCGCGGTAATGCGGTAGCGGACATCATACAGGAAAACCGTTTGCCGCTGTGTCCGCTCATCCTCTGCGCTGATTGGTTCCATATTATTTCCCAATATGGACTTCACTTCGTTGCGCCTGACGCTGATATAGCGGATAGGTTTCAGCACTTCAATTTTTGTCACCATCCAAAAAAATTCTGTCCTTTTGCTGTAAATGCTTGACAGTATGCCTCGTGCTGCTGATGGTGTTGGGACTGCCTGCGAAAGCCTTTCTACTTTCGTTGTCGGCGAAGTGAAGCACGCCAAGTCACCCCAAACGGTCACTGAAATCTCCATGATTTTTCATCACCTCCATGTTCTTCTCTCTGCCAAATCAGCAGAGAGGATAGCATTATCTTTGTACTATTTCAATTCTCAGCTTGTTACCCCATCAGTGTTTCAAGCTGTCAGTACAAATATAATATAATTCGCATGAATTGTCAATAGCAAATCTGGTATATAAGAATTTTTTCACCACATACAGTCATCATTTTTCAACTGCATCCCCGTATCCATATGATAATCCCCCTTCCTGCGAAGCACCCAATAGCCGGATGGCTGCCTGCCCTCATTCCGCTTTCCCGAAAAATACAGCTGCTCCGCGTAACGGCTGAAGTCATCATTCGCATATGCAGTCACGCACAGCTTTGCAGCTTCATGCATCCACTTCGCCGTCACGCCGTTTTCCAAGGCTTCTTCCTTCAGCTTCTCAAACAGCTTGTTTTCAGGTTCATATGGCACAAGCACCTGCACGCCGTCATTCTTGATAATGCGATAGTTTTTCTCGGCCCCTGCATAATCCTGCATTTGGATAGCCTCGCTCAGTTCCTTCTTCCCTTTCAACTTCCAAAAGAGCTTCTGATAGTAGCGCTGAATGTCACTCGGATTCATCAAGTCAATCGGTTTCTCAATATGCAATGCACTAACCAGCGTTGCCGCCTTTTCATACCATGTATCAGGATATAGCCTTTCTTCATCCGGAAGGAACACAAGCACTTGCCCGCCTTCGGGATGGCGGCCGTTTCGATTGCAACGTCCTGCCGCCTGAATGATTGATTCCAGCGGGGCCAGCGCGCGGAAAACGCTGTCAAAGTCCAAATCCACCCCCGCTTCGATGCACTGCGTCGCAACCACACGGCAAGGCAAGCCGTCGCGCAGCCGCTTTTTGACTTGCTCTATCACGACGCGCCGATGTGCCGGACACAATTCCGTCGTGATGTAGAATACTGATTCCGTCTCACATACCAATTTCAGCGCATCAAACAGCTTCTTCGCGTGCTTTTTCATGTTCACTATGGTGCAGATGCTCCGCTGCGCCGCCATCTTCTGCGCAATTTCTTCCCACGAGATTCTCTCATTCGGCAAAACTCGCCATGTCACCTGAACGCGGCGAAGTTGCTGATACATATCGGCATGGTTCGGACAAATCTCCGTAGCATGCCAAGTAAGATTAGGGATTGATTGATAATCCGGCTGTGTCGCCGTAGAAAAGAGCATCGTCACATTTTTCTTCGGCAGATTGCAAAGCGCCTGAATGGTTTTGAGCGTCGCAGGAAACAATTCTGCAGACAAGCTCTGCGCTTCATCGAAAATGATTACAGAATTCGCCAACCGATGCAGTTTCCGAAGATTCGGGGCTTTTGCCGCAAACAGCCCCTCGAAAAATCGCACGGATGTGGTCACAATGACTGGCATATCCCAGCGCTGCGCAAACTTTCGCTGCTCTTCTGTCAGCTGCCGTTGGCTATGATCTTCCAGCAAAACGTCATCCCCAAGGATTTTCCGATATTCAATTGCATTCTGTTCCGTCAGCGTAATAAACGGCAGCACAATGATGATTCGCTGCTGACCGTTCTTGCGGCATTGGCGCAGCGCAAAATGCAGCAAGGCCAGCGTTTTTCCTGTGCCAGTAGGCGCTGTCAGGGTGTAAATCCCCGGCGCATGATCCCCCGCCCTGCCGCACGTTTCAAACAACTCATTCCGCAGTGCATTGAGTTTTTTATCAGCCGTTGAGTTCCTTGCCAGTTCCGCCCGATGCGCATTTAAGCGCTCCAGCCAGTTTTCCGCATCACATTTCGGCGGTTCCGGGATGATTTCTCCATCCTCTTCCGCTGATGCGGTGTAATCTGCATCCACCAAGCAAGAAAGCAGCATTCGCGACCAAAGCATCCGTTCTTCTTCCCCAAGCGTCATATTCTTGATTCCAATTCGTTTCCAGTCCGGAAGTTCCTCACGAAATATATCTCTTAGCGCCCTGTAATTCTCTTCTCCTGTCAACGCGACCTCCTTTCCCTCGTTACCTTCCAACCACTTTTGCGTTGTCATGCATTCAAGTAGCGAATACTTCAGCTGATTGTAGCAGAGCAGCGTCCCATGATGCGCATTGATGGCTTCCAAAATGGTTGCATAATTTGTACTTGCAATTTTTTCACTTATGCACTCTTTCGTTTCTTTCCCTGCGTATTTACTCGTTTTGATAAGCAGCCACCACAAAAACGCAGCGCTCACCCTTGCATGGTCTACTCTGGATGCGTTTCCTTCCAAAACATCTTGGAATTTATCTGTGAGCTTGCCAGCATCATGAACCGTTCCGGCCATTTCCGCTTCTTTTTCCATGCCCAGTTGTCTTCCATACTCTTTGCTCAATTCTCCCACCGCGCAAAGATGTTCCTTCACCTCCACCTGCTTGCGTCCGGGACGCTTTGACTTCGCGTACCACTTCTTCATAGTATCTCTCCATCTTCATATTAAATTTGAACGGTTGAACTTCATATTTAGTGTACATAAGTTCCTCTATTTTGTCAATACTCTCAATGGTAAAATTTTAAGGCAACACCGCACAAATGAGGTACCGGTCACTGGCACCATATCCCCCCGATATATTCACCAATTTCCCTACAAATCAATCCGAGTAATAGCAAAAGGCTCTGCCGTTCTTCCTTCACGGAAGTCAGCAGAGCCTTTTTCATCCTATAAAGTTATATTCCAGCACCCGCAAGCCATTCGCGCCATCCGACACATCAGAATAGCACAAACGCCGCGGCTGCTATCATTTTGCTATCAAACAGGCAATCCTGTTTTGAAAAAGTGCGTGTTTTCAAGGCTTTTCAGCCTTTCTGGTATTATTCCCACTCGCTTCCTGAAACCGTGACCTAAACGATTTTGTATAGATGGTTTGGCTCCGATTATCAGGATTACTTAGATTATCCAAGAATTACGGTGTATCATAATTCCTGTTGTCATTGTGTTGTCAGGCAGATAGGTTGGTGTAGACCCAATCTGTATGGATATTATAGCGCAGTGTTCTTTGAATTGCAATACCGCTTTTCAAAATTTACACGCAATATTTTCGAAAAGCGTGCAAAGCATATTGATTTTTGGGAGCTTGGGCATTATAATATAAACACGCATAATGTAAATATTGCGTGCAGAAAGTTGGTGACAGGTTGAGCAAGTACAATATTGTCAACGAAGTTTTTGATGCCATCGGAGAAATTGCAAAGAAATCGGATTTTATTTCTGCCGGACTCAAAGACCAGGATGTATATGCGCTTTGTAGGCAGGGGTATCTCGAGCGTGTGAAAAAGGGGTATTACAAGCTGGCCGTCGGAGACGAGCCCAAAGAGGAGCTTATCCTTTCGAAACTGATGACGTACGGGGTCATCTGTGTTGAATCAGCTCTGTTCTACTACGGCTATAGCGACTTTGCGCCCAGAGAATGGTCGATTGCCGTCCCACGCTCTTATTCCAGAACGGTGAAGGCGATTCAGACGGAAGTGCCGGTGAAAGCGTATTATGTGCAGAATCCGATGTATCACCTGGGGGAAACAACTGGCACCTTCAATGGCGTAACACTTCCAGTCTATGACCGTGAACGCACCGTCTGCGACTGCTTCAAGTACCGCACGAAGCTGGATAACGAGATATTCAACAAAGCCGTCAATGCTTATGTGGCGGATGAAAAGAAAAACCTTGCCAACCTTTCCAAATACGCAAAGGAAATGGGTGTTTATAAGAAAATGATGAGTGTGATGGAGGTGCTGCTGAATGGCTGACGTGGCTGCATCCGTGCTTGCACGGCTCAAAAACAAAGCCGCAAAATGCGGCAGAAGCTATCAGCTCTGCTTACAGCTTTTCTGCCAGGAAGAGTTCCTGCGCCGACTGGAAAAGTCAAAATATGCGGAAAACCTGGTTCTCAAAGGCGGACTGTTCCTCTATTCCCTCACGGATTTCGATAGCCGTGTTACGGCTGATGTGGATTTTCTGCTCAGAAAGATGCCCAATACACCGGAACAGCTTCAAGCGATATTGGAGGAGATCATTGCAACCCAAACAGGCAACGATTTTATCACATTTGAAATCAAAAATGTGGCTCCCATTGCTGTGGCAAAGAAGTACGCCGGTATTGGTGCTTCCCTTGTGGCAAAGATAAAGAACACAAAAACTCCTTTTGGCATTGATTTCGGTGTGGGGGACATCATCGTGCCGAGACAGGAAAAGCGGAAGATACCAACGCAGCTTGACGGTTTTGAGGCGCCGACGGTCAATACCTATTCGCTGGAAACGACCGTTGCCGAGAAGCTGGATGCAATTCTCAGCCTGATGGAATTCTCCAGCCGGATGAAGGATTACTATGATCTCTATTATCTTGCGAACAAGTTTGATTTTGACGGTGCAACGCTGACGGAAGCGCTGAAAAAGACCTTTGAAAATCGTGGACACAAGTTCACGGTGGAGCAGTTTGATCAGGTTATGGCCTTTGGAAGCGACGATGCAATGCAGAAAAAGTGGAAAGCATTCTGCCGGAAGATTGACACAAAGACCGATGATTTTGATACGGTGCTGAGGACGATAAAAACATTCTTGGCAGATCCGTACAAGGCAACGGTTACTGGCAACAACTACACAGAATCTTGGTCAGCTTATATTGGTAGCTGGACACAGGGAGGAAATAACAATGGCTAAAATTCAATCTGTCGAGCCGAATGTTGCGGATCTTGCAAACGGTTGGCTGAAATCGTATAAACTTGATTATAAACTGGAACAGGAATCGCTAAATACAGAAATAGACCAGGCGCTTAATGACTACTATTCCAAAAATGGTGGTGTAGGCGGGAATCGTCCCGACGCAAAACTCCTTTTGCAGGACAAGAATTTGGGCAATTATCCGATTTTGATTGAGTATAAGGGCTATAAAGATAAGCTTGTTAAGCTTGATGTGGATGGCAAGGTTGCAAACAAAACCTCAAAAAATCAACCCGATTTCAAGAATATCAATTCGTATGCCGTGAATGGTGCCGTTCATTATGCAAATGCACTTCTGCATTATACGAGCTATACCGATATTATTGCCATCGGAATGACCGGCTACAAAAACGATGCCGGAAAACTGGAATATGAAATCGGCGTATATTATGTTTCCAAGAGCAATTTCGGTATCGGGCAGAATGTCGATGAGTACACCGATTTTTCTTTCCTAAAAAAGAGCAATTTTGACAGCTTTATTGAAAAAGTAAAGCGCCTCCGACTTTCACAGGAAGAGATCGAAAAGCTCAGAGAGCATCGTGAGCAGGAAATTAACGCCAGTCTTGTAAAACTGAACAACGACATTTATAACAATGAAAAAGGGTTAAGTGAACGTGACCGTGTTTACCTTGTGGCAGCTTCCATTATTGCAACGCTCGGCGTTCCCGGGAAGGTTGCCGCACTGGAAAAATCAGAACTGAAATCCTCAACTGAAGAAGGCAACCGTGACGGCGATATTATCCTCCGGAAGATCAAAGCGTTTCTGAGCGAAAAGAACCTACCGCAGGAAAAACGGGATCTGATCGTCCGTACCTTACAAAACACACTGACAACCGATAATATCAATAAGGTTGAAAACGGAGAAAGTCAGCTCAAACGGGTATTCACAAAAATCATCGACGATCTTGGTATTTACTATAAAATCGGTTTAAGCACTGATTTTACTGGTAAGTTGTTTAATGAAATGTACAGTTGGCTCGGCTTTTCACAGGACAAGTTGAACGATGTTGTGCTGACGCCTTCCTATGTTGCCACTCTTTTGGCAAGACTCGCAAGGGTAAACAAGGATTCTTATGTGTGGGATTTTGCAACCGGTTCGGCCGGGCTTCTCGTCGCATCTATGAATGAGATGCTGATAGATGCTAAAGAAAAGATAAAATCCCCAGATGCCTTTGCACTGAAATCTGCGGAGATCAAGGCAAATCAGCTTCTCGGCCTTGAAATCCTTTCGGAAGTTTATATGCTTGCTATCCTCAATATGATTCTGATGGGCGACGGCAGCTCTAATATCCTGAACAAGGACTCCCTGAAAGAATTCGATGGTCATTATGGTTTTGACAAAACCGATAAAAAGTTCCCGGCAGATGCTTTTGTCCTGAATCCGCCGTATTCTGCGCCGGGCAATGGAATGGTTTTCGTTGAAAAAGCCCTCTCGATGATGAGCAAAGGCTACGCTGCAATCATCATCCAGAATTCCGCAGGCAGTGGCAAAGCGACAGAATATAACAAAAAGATTTTGAAACATAGCACCCTGCTTGCGAGCATTAAAATGCCGATTGACCTGTTCATCGGAAAGTCAAGTGTTCAGACAAATATCTATGTTTTCCGCGTCGGAGAAGCACACCAGAAAGACGACACTGTAAAGTTTATTGACTTCTCTTTTGACGGCTATACACGAACAAACCGTAAAAAAGCAAGCTGTAATCTACGGGACACTGACCACGCAAAAGAACGATACGCAGAACTTGTTGATTTGGTTCGCTTTGGCAACGGAAAACTACACTATTATACAGAAAAAGAATACTATGAAGGTAATATTGATCCAGAAAACGGCGCCGACTGGAATCAAACAGTACCAGTAGACACGAAACCTACACTGGATGATTTCAAGAAAACAGTACGGGATTATCTTGCATGGGAAGTTTCCAGTATTATAAAAAATCAAGAATCGGAGGATGTCCGCCTGGGAAAATGAATGCCTCACTTAACAAAAAACTGGGGAATGTTAAGTGGGGCGACTACAAAATGGGGGAACTGTTTCAGCGTGTAAAAACAAATAAGCTCCCTTATAAGGCAGACGAGCTTCCTAATCAACCCTTAGGTGAATACACATTGCCTTGTCTAACTTCGAGTTTCAATAATCAGGGGCTAAATTACTATGCACCTCGAGAGGGTGCAACGATTCTCCAAAATGTTATATCAATTCCTTCAAATAGCGATGTTTACAGAGCCTATTACCAGCCGAACGATTTTACAGTCTTGTCAGATGCTTATGCCATAAGATGGATATTTGATGATCGTGAATTGTCCTCACGCCAGTACCTTTTTATGGTTATGTGTATTAATAAGGTTACTGATTTGCCAGTTTACTCATATAAAAACAAGCTTGGTGGCTGGAATGTAGTAAAGAACAAGCATATTCAATTGCCTCAAAAGAGGGGTGAAATCGACTTTGATTTTATGGAGTCCTTTATAGCGGAGCTGGAAGCGGAGCGTGTAGCGGAGCTGTCCGCTTACTTAACAGTAAGTGGACTGGATAATTACGAATTATCCAATAATGAAATGGCAATTATTGAGCGCTACAAGAAACATCAAATACCTTTTTCGGAATTTGAATTCATAAAAATATTTAACAACATAAAACAAGGACGGCGTTTGAAAAAAGATGATCAGCTTCCTGGGGATATTCCATTTGTGATGTCTGGGACAACGAATACCGGAGTGATTGGGTATATTTCGAACCCTGTTGCCCGGTTTCCGAAAAATTCAATTACTATTGATATATTTGGAAATAGTTTTTATCGTAATTATGACTTTGGAGCAGGTGATGACACGGGGGTATACTGGAACACAGAGAAGGAATATTCCAGAACTTGTATGTTGTTTTTTGCCGCCGCAATGGGAAGAGCTTTACGGGGAAAATATTCTTATGGTAAAAAATTGAGAAGTTCACAAAGCATACATTTCAAAATGCAACTTCCGACGAAAGACGGGAAACCTGATTATGATGCAATGGCAGCATTGATTTCCGCTGTGCAGAAGCTGGTAATCAAAGATGTAGTTCTCTATGCGGATAGAAAAATCGAGAAAACAAAAGATGTAACGAAGCGCTAAAAAATGTTAAAAGGTGGTGAATATATGCCTAAAAATATAGTCCAATATGATCTTCTCATTTCGTGCCCTGGAGACATCACAAGTGAGATTCCCGTTATTGAGGACGCAGTGTCGCAGTTTAATACTCAGTTTTCTGATGCTCTGGGAATAAGTATTCGGACAAAGCATTGGCGTAAAAACTCCTATGCACAGTCAGGTGGAAAACCGCAAGCGCTGCTAAATGAGCAATTCGTAAATGATTGTGATGCTGCAGTTGCCATTTTGTGGACGCGCTTTGGAACCCCTACCGATGAATACGGCTCTGGCACAGAGGAAGAAGTAGAAATTATGCTCTCTTCGGGCAAACAGGTATTTATGTATTTCTCGGACAAGCCTCTTTCTCCGTCGCAGATGAATGGAGAAAGCTACAAGAAGGTTCAAGCATTTCGTGATAAATACAAAGACCGAGGAATCTACTTCACATATTCAACGGACGAAGAATTCAGAACAATGTTCTTTGCACATTTGTCCCAATACTTTTTAAGTGAAAAGAGAGTTGCTGAAGTTAAGAGTGAACGTCATTCTGAATTAAAGGTTGTAGGTATAGATCAATGCCAACATATCAGTGATGAAGCCCCAATAATTAGTTTTGTTCCAAATACTGAAATGACCATAAGTAAGTACTTGGAGAAAATCCGTGCTCTTTTTGATGATATTTCTGCCCGAAAATTAGAGAAACGTGTTGAATTGCCAGGAAAAATTGCAAAATACACATTTGCTTTTAATAAGCCTGTCGAGATTAGCGAAGATGAACGAAAAATAATATACTCTGTGGCTGAAAAACTAAAAATCAACATTGCGGAAGATTTTTTCATCCTTGGAAACCTATCACAGAGTAGCGTACCAACAGGTATAATGGGCGGATATTCGCTTAATGGAACAGATGCGGAAGAAGAAAAATACGACGCTATTAAAAAACTCTTGAAAACGATCTCAAAAGCATTAGAATGGGCGCCTATAGAATGTGCTTTTACTGATAAAAAGTGCCTAAAGCTTGCTCTCCAGAATGGCGGGACAGATGTTGATGAAGATATAGAAATATCTCTCACTATACCAAAAGGCAGCTTACTGCCTATAAGCGAATTCCCAAAGCTGAACAACGATGAGATGGGTTATCTTCTGAACGACTTTAATATGAGCGAGATATTTGGTATATGCAGTACATCAATGTATTCGGATTACGACTCCTCCATTGTGACGAACAGAAGATTTTCTCCTCGTGTTTCTATGCCTTCCATCTTTCCTGGACATACTCCAGATTACAGTAATGATTTTGAGAGTGAACTTGCTGATGTATTTTGTTATTCGTGCTTTGATGAGGGGGAAAAGTATATTGTAAAATTAAAATATGATTATATTAAGCATAATACAATAATCGCATTCCCTTCAGTTATTTTTGTCAAAGACCTTTTCGATGGTATACCATACACGATTACATCCAAGAATTCGCCAGAGATAGTATCCGGAGAAATCAAAATTACAGATGATATACAAAACCAATAAAACCAGCGGCATGGATTCCCACCCTGCCGCCGTTGCGCTTATACCCTATAAATTAGTTCGCTATTTACAATCTCCATAGCCCTGTTTCGGATGTTATTCATCCTTCTGACCCACTCCATTTGGTTGTCTGCCTTGAGATGCTCCGTGATACCTTCCGCCTCGGCCATCTGCTTTACCAGCCGAGAGAACATCTCCTCCGCCTGACGGTCGATATCGGCAAGGTAGCTGTTCAGCTTTCCACCGGTGAACAGGGCTGCATAGGTTGCTCGCCGATGCTCCTTCAGGTAACGCCGGTGGCGCTGTCCCCACACGCCGATGGGCTGCTGATCTTCTTCGGGCAGCTTCAGATCAGGGAGAAGATAATCTCCGACCTGCGTATAAGTACCGCCCATTTCCTCAAAAATTGTCTTTGTCATTGTCTGTTCCTACCTTTCATAATTTGTATTTCTGCGCCTTGTGTGCTGGGTTTGCTTTCGCTGCTGTTCCATATCTTTTGCCTGTGTGATCAGGTTGTCGATCTGCCGACTGCCGAGAACCTTCCGCAGGAAACGAAAATCCTTCAGCTCTGAGCGTAGAGAATCATTTTCTACCTTGAGCCGATCATTGGCGGCGGTCAGATGCTCGTTCTCCCGATAGAGCCGACCGTTGGTGGTGTTCAGCCGGTGATAGCTGTCCAATGCCTTATAATAGTGGTAGAACACCTCTCGGATAACCTCTTTCAATTTCTTAATGAGTGGGTCAACAAACCGCTGCTTATAGGTCTTGGCGGTTATTAGAGTGGGGGGATCGGGGAGTTGAAACTCTGCATCCGACTCAATCCGCTGCTCCAGCTTTTCAATAGACTGCGTACCCTGACCGAAGTTGTCGATCCGATTCTGTACCGTTTTCAGCTCGTCCTGTTTTTCGGCAAGTGTGGTGTCCAGTACAGCGAGTTCTTTCTCTCGTTCCTGCTTCTTGTAGTCCAGAACAGAGAGGTGCTTGTCGTGCGTCCCTTTCTGCTCCCACTGGATGTCATACCGCTCCATCACGGCGGCAAGCTGCTCCTTTTCGGACTGTACCCACTGCGCCCACTCGGTAGCGCCTCGTGTGCCGCCCTTGAAACCCTGCGCTGCCAGCGCCTGTTTCAGCGATACACGGGTATCAAGCCCTCGCTTGCTCCCGGTGGTGAACGGCACAAAGTCGATGTGGATGTGTGGTGTGGCCTCGTCCATATGGAGATGTGCCGAGAACACCCGGAGGTTGGGATTGCGTTCCTGAAAGCCCTGATAATATTCGTCCAGTACCCGCCGAGCCAATTCCGCATATTCGCCGGTGGCGCTCATATCCTCCTTGTTTCCGATTTGTAGGATGATCTCGTGGAAGGGCTTCTCCTGATTGCCGGAGCGAATTTTCTCGTAGTAGTTCGGAATGCGCCGGTCTGCACGGGCTTGCTTCTCGTTGTACCGTTTCAGAGCCTTATCGAAAAGCTGGTGGTATACAGTCTGGATGCGCTCGTTGCAATAATCAATGTTCAGGTGCGTGCGGCTTCCGTCTACATTTTCAGCTTTGAATTTGCGGCTGTTGTGATTGACAGAGCCTTTACCGACTTCAGCACTGATCGTTCTCTTCATAAAATCTCACTTCCTTTCACCCTCCGGCCGCAGCCGGGGTTCTGTTACTCTTGTCAAGAGTAACGCAAAAGCACTTTTGACAGCCTGCGGCTATCAAAAGATGCTGTTTGCGCTCTCCGAGGGAGCTTGCACAGAGGCGGTACATCGAATACTGCCTCTGTGCCGGGGCTTTGCCCCGGCAACTGCGGTTGCCTCCCCAGCAGGGCTGCCCTTTGAAAAGGTCACCCTGCACCCCGCCGAAACTTCTGTGACGGTGTGTGACGATGGTGACGGTATTTTTGATACCGCACCCGCTCATAGAAATATCGTCACACCGTCACATATCGTCACGATCGCTCTGTCGTTGCAAGCTTTACAGTGCGCTCGTTCCGATTGCGGCTGCTTTCATATCGGATGCCGTACTCATTCAGCAGCCGTCCGGCGTTGACATTCAACCGCCTTGTCAGGGCATTGGGCTTCATATCCACGCCGAGAAGTGCCGAAAGCTCTGTGGGCGTTCCCGCCCAATCCTTACCAGCCGAAGAAAGAAAAGCTGAAACCTGTTCCAGCAGCGGCTCCAGCGGCGCTTTCCAAAGCTCCGTTTCCACACGCTCCAGCTCCCACGCAAGGGTTTCCTCGTTGCGGAAAAGGTGCAGCCGCTGATCCGGCTGATCTCTTCCGGATACATCAAGACAAGCGGCATTACCAGTGCGTTTTTCTTTGGTGAGCAGAAATGCTCCATCCGCTGCACCCAGCAGTCCGTTGGTGCCGGAGATCATATCAAACTTATCGTCCGACTGCTGTTTTCGGGTGTGATGGACAAGAAGCAGACAGATGCCATAGCGATCCGCCAGCGCTTTCAACCGAGTGATGATCTGATAATCGTTGGCGTAGCTGTAGTTGTCCCCGCCGACCTCACGCACCTTCTGGAGCGTGTCAATGATGATAAGAGAAGTGCCTGGATGCTCCCGCAGAAAATTATAGCAATTCTCAAAATTCCGGTCAATAACCATCAGCAGTAAACCAGCCCAGAC
>OLYY01000297.1_pt1 | contig 24476 bp, 16 predicted proteins | sample 1673561 | NCBI WGS metagenome assembly OLYY01 (sample SAMEA103958115, study PRJEB25191) | human gut metagenome | biome: human-associated habitat [ENVO:00009003]; feature: intestine environment [ENVO:2100002]; material: feces | place: Germany | collected 2013/2015
ATGCAGATTCTTTTCGCTTCTGTATCATATTAGGCGCGTAGTTGCGGATTTGAGGATTATTTTTTATCTTTTCACAATAAATTTCCGTATTTTTGCAATCGAACTGTACTTGCTCGTCCGCAGTTGTCGCTGTTAGACGTGTTCTTTCAAGATAAACGAGTCGACAACCTACGCCGTGCAGAGTGTAGCATAGTCATTTATCTGACATATCTACATGAAAACAGGTTTGGGGTAAGAATAGCGGTCAATGGACAACAGGACGATTACACGCTTTTGTTGTATAAGAACGTTATGTGGTTTTAGGAACGAAAAAGTGTTGTAAAGTTTGTATTATTCGAATTATTTGTTAATTTTGCAAACTATGGATAATCGTGTATTGCGTGAACTGCCGCCATTGCTCACAAACGACTTTATGTATGTGGCGGACAGGTTGAAGAAAAAATTCACCTATCCTATCCATAAGCACGAGGTATTCGAGCTTAACTATGTGGAGAATGGAGAGGGTGTGTTGCGTATTGTAGGAGACAGCTCCGAGACAATAGGCAATCGTGAGTTGGTGCTCATAACAAGCCCCGACCTTGAGCATGTGTGGGCACAAGGCTCGTGCCACAGCGAGGAGGTACGCGAGATAACGATACAGTTCTTCTTCTACTTCGATAGTTCCAACAGCATATTTAACCGCACTCCCCTGCTTCCCATCAAGCACTTGTTTGAGAAAGCACGCAAGGGAGTGGCGTTTACACCGGAAGCCATTGATGAGGTTTATCCGCTGCTCAACACATTGTCAACTAAAAAAGACAAGTTTTACTCGGTTATCGACTTTCTTACCATTCTTTACAAACTCTCGCTTGCCGACGGCACACGCGAGCTTGCCACATCATCGTTTGCAAAGGTGAATGAAGACAGCGACAGCCGACGCATCTTGAAAGTTAAGGAATATATCAGCAAGCATTTCACCGAAGAGATACGACTTGCTGAGCTTGCCGGGCTTGTGGGTATGTCGCCTACATCGTTCAGCCGCTTCTTCAAGCTGCGCTCCGGCAAGACGCTTAGCGACTATATTGTGGAGAAGCGCCTTGGCGTGGCTGCCCGGCAGCTTGTAGATACGACAAAAAGCATCAGCGAGATATGCTACGACTGCGGCTTCAACACGCTCAGCAACTTCAACCGCCTGTTTCGCAAGCACAAGGGATGCAGCCCGAGAGAGTTTCGCGAGAAATACTTCAAGACCAAGATCATAGTGTAATCGCCATAACAAAAACAAAACATCTGATGTAAGATTGCATCACGACTGCAAAATTGTGGCATACGTTGGCAAGATAATGCCAATGCGATTGATCGTATTTTAATAATTTTGCAGTCGAACCATTAAACCAAAAAAAATAATCAAACAAAGCTATGGGAAAATATTCAAAACGTATTTTTCTTCCGGCATTGGCGCTGATGATGCTTTCGGGCGTTGCCAATGCCGAGAATATCAGCGTGTCTACACCCAAGACATCGCTAGTAGTGGATGCCACCAAGGGCGGAGCATTCAAATTTGTGTATTATGGCGACAAGCTGGCGGATGCCGACATAGCCACGCTCCAAGCTGGCGGAACGGCTGGCAAGGACGCTTATCCGGTGTATGGAATGATAGGCGAATCGGCTGCAGCACTCTCGGTGCGCCATGCCGACGGCAACATGACTCTTGAGATGGACGTAGACAGCTACACCACCACAACCGAAAAGAACGCCAAAGTGCTCAAAGTGAAGCTCAAGGACCGCGTATATCCCTTCTACGTCACCGTGTGCTACCGTGCATACAACGACGTAGACATTATCGAGATGTGGACCGAGATAAACAACGGCGAGAAGTCTACCGTCACCCTCTCACAGTTTGACTCAGCCTATCTGCCCATACGTCGTGGCAACGTATGGATGTCGCACTTCTACGGAGCTTGGGCAAACGAGGCACAGCTGTCGGAAGAGGAGCTGAAGCCCGGCACATTCGTCATTGAAAACCGCGACGGAACACGCAACGCCCACACATCACGCGGCGAAGTAATGTTCTCGCTCGACGGCAAGGGCAAGGAGAACACGGGCCGTGTGATAGGTGCCGCCATATGCTATTCGGGCAACTACAAGCTGCGTGCCGTGACCGACGAGTCGGAGTATCACCAGTTCTTTGCTGGCATCGACGAGTACAACTCGGAGTATCATCTCGCCAAGAACGAGACCTTCACCACTCCTGTCACAGCATTCTCGTACAGCAAGGAGGGACTGAGCGGAGTGAGCCGCAACTTCCACCGCTGGGGACGCCAGTACAAACTGATGAACGGCAACGTAGAGCGCAAGATTCTGCTCAACTCGTGGGAGGGCGTATACTTCGACATCAAGGAGCCGGAGATGGCGCAGATGATGGCTGACATAAAGTCGATGGGTGGTGAACTGTTCGTCATGGACGACGGATGGTTTGGCAATAAGTACAAGCGTAACATCGACAACTGTGCGCTGGGCGACTGGGTTGTAGACAAGGAGAAGTTGCCTCACGGCATTGAGGGTCTGCTTGCCGAAGCCAAGAAGCTGGGCATAAAGTTTGGCATCTGGCTCGAGCCTGAGATGTCGAACACCAAGAGCGAACTCTTCGAGAAGCATCCCGAATGGGTTATAAAGGCTCCACACCGCGACCTTAAGTGCGGACGTGGCGGCACGCAGGTGGTGCTCGACCTTGGCAATCCTAAGGTGCAGGACTTCGTGTTCTCCATCGTCGACGACATGATGACCAAGTATCCTGAGATTGACTACATCAAGTGGGACGCCAACATGAACATCTCAAACCACGGCTCGCAGTATCTCACAGCCAACAACCAGAGCCACCTCTTCATCGAGTACCATCGTGGATTCGAGAAGGTGCTGCAGCGCATCCGAGCCAAATATCCCAAACTGACCATACAGGATTGCGCTTCGGGCGGCGGACGTGTCAACTGGGGCACACTGCCCTATTTCGACGAGTTCTGGACAAGCGACAACACCGACGCCCTGCAGCGTGTATACATGCAGTGGGGCACCAGTTACTTCTTCCCTTCCATCGCTATGGCTTCGCACATCTCAAATGCTCCCAACCATCAGACAGCACGCACCGTGCCTTTGAAGTATCGCACCGACGTGGCTATGAGCGGACGTCTGGGCATGGAGATTCAGCCTAAGGTGCTGAGCAATGACGAGAAGGGCCAGTGTCGCAAGGCTATTGCCGACTACAAGCGCATACGTCCTATAGTGCAGTTTGGCAATCTCTACCGTCTGCAGTCGCCTTACGAAAAGAAGGGTGTGGCATCGCTTATGTACGTGACCGACATGAAAGACAAGGCTGTGTTCTACTGGTGGAAGACCGAATCGTTCTGCAACCAGCACCTACCACGCATACCAATGGCAGGACTCGACCCGCAGAAGCGCTACCGCATCACCGAGCTCAACAGCATCGACAAGACTCCGCTCGCCTTCGAGGGCAAGACGTTCTCTGGCGAATATCTCATGCAGAACGGTCTGGAAATTCCTTACGGACATGACGCAGACGGAGGCAAAGCCAACGAATGGGCAAGCCGAGTGCTGCTCCTCGAAACAGCTGAGTAACAGAATTTTAACGATTGCAATTCTACATTAAAACACTTACCTTAGAAAAGGGCTCCTTTTGCATTGCAAAAGGGGCCCTTTTGCATTGCAAAACGAATCCTGTTGCCTTCCAAAACGAATCCTTTTGCTATCGAAAAGGACTATATTTCTTAATGAGTAATTATTAGTGTATTTAATGTATTGTTTTTTTTTTGGGGGGTATGATTGGATTTTTACTCTCTCGGTAGGAATTTATTTCAACTACGCGAGGAAACAAAAAAGCCACCCCGTTATTTCAAACAGAGTGGCTCACAATAAATGTTATATTAATATGGATAATGTTACATATTACAATATCGGATTTCGTTCATCACAACTTATCAGCGCACTGCGTGCTTCTTGCCGTTCATGATGTAGAGTCCATGCTGCGGAACGGCGTTAAGCTTGCGTCCGTCGAGCGAATAGATTGCATTATCGGTCTTGGCAGATGTAGTGATATGGCTGATGGCTGTTGCCACCTCACGCACAATCTGTACACTGTTGACAGTGAAGTTCTTGCCCTGGATGTAGAGTTTGTCGGCACTGATTTCAGTTATAAGCTGTTCTGTAAGCTCCATATCAAACACTGTCTTGCTGGCAGCGAGGTCGGTGCAATCAAGAATGTTGTGCCACTCGGGGTTGTTGGCGCAGAGCTGTATCTGTGCGTCGCCCTCAGTGGTGTAGTTGATGCGCAAGAAGTCGCCTTTCTTTACGCCAGCCTCGGCAAAGAGCGAACCGGCTACCTCTACAGTTGGGTCCCAGTTGCCTATTGTGGCAGGTGTATCGAGCAATGTGGCAACAACAGTTTTCTCGGCAGGCTGCGGAGCTTCAGATGTTAGTTCAACCTTGAGCAGATTGACGTCCTCGCCACTCTGCACACGTATACCGTTCGACTTGATAGCTTCGAGCGTTTCGGTGGTGATGGTGTAACTGCCGGTTGACTCAGAGCTTACGAGCAGCTCGGTCCAAGGATAGTTGGCAACGAGCTTGAATCCGCCGTTCTCTGTTGTTACAACGATGACATCGCCAACCTGGGCATCAGCCAATTTAGCTCCTTCTATCTGCACGCCGTCGTTCCAGTTGAGCGTCTGCTTGCCTTCGAATAGTACTGTTGTGGCTGCCGACATAAATACGCAGCACATGAAAAACATGATTGTAGAAGTAAAAAATCTTTTCATACTGTTTTAGTTTATTTAAGTTGAATAATAAGAATTGAAAAATGATAATTGATGATTGAAAGTTGAGAGTTATGATTACCATAGATAATTACAACCCTCAACTTTCAACCGATTATTTCTTAACGATACGAATGTTTCCTATACAGAAGTCGGCATTGTAGGCTGCCGAGGGCTGCATTGTGATTCGCAATGTCTGCCAGGATCCGGCAGCACTGATGCCCTTGGTTGCCATAGGAGCAAGCGGAAGGGTTACAGTCTGCCAGTTGCCGAAGGTGTTAATGCCGGCACCATCGGCAGGATTCCATGCGTAAGAGTCGCCCCAGTTGAAGCAGAACTTCAAGCCTGTAGCCTCTGTAAGCGGATGATCCTTGGTGTTGAGCACCTCAAACTTCAGCACATAGTCGTCGAGATTGGTCATGTCGCCAGCGTCTATCATATTGCAGCTGATGTCGTAGGTGTTCCACGCCCATGCTGCGAAGTTTCCACTGAAGTGCAGATGTTTGTGTCCGAGAGCCGAAGAAGCTGTCGATGTGGCATCGTCACCCTCAATTTCTACACTCAGAGCACCGTCCTTGCTGATTGATACACCGTCGAAATCGGCATACAGAAGGTTGCTTGTCGGGCGGAACGGCAGACTGACAGTCTGTGCCGAGCCGTCACTTGCCGACCACTTCAGCGTGATGAGCGAGTTGTCAGGAGTGCCTTCGGGTATCTGTATCTTCATCGACTGCTTTGTGACATCGCTCACTGTAGCTTCCACGTCGTCCACAAACACCTTCGACTGCGAACCGAACTCATAAACGTCGAAGTTGGCACCGCTCAGCGTAACTGTTCCGCCTGCATTGGCAAACTCGTTGTCAAGACTGCCAACGGTAAGCGTCGGGAACGGCACAACAAAGTCGAACGAGGTCGAACCACGATCGGTTGTGTATTCAATCTTATTGACATGTTCGAACGACAGCGTCTCGGGCACACGCACATTGGCGTAGGTGGAAGCCGTATAGATGTCATTGAGCACCACTGGCACCGTATTGAAAGTTATCGACTTGACGTTGTTGAGGTTCTTACCCTCAATGCGCACCATTGTGCCAATCTCTGCCTGGGTGATAGGCGTTGTGAGTGCGGTATCGCCGATGTTGTAGACAGCCTTTATCTCGGGCGCTCCGGAATTAGCCATCTTGTCGGCAGCGGTATATCCATCGTTGAATTCAACGATGTTGTCGCACGAAGCAAGCGACACGCTGAGCGTTGCAGCCACAAATATGGCTGCAATTGCTCGTATGTGAAATCTGTTATGTTTCATTTGTCCTAAACAATTCAAAATTCAAAACTCATTAATTCCATCCTGGGTTGTTCTTCGTAATATACTTGTTGGTATTAATCTCGGAAGCGGGAAGCGGATAGAGCAGACAACGCGACTGGCGCACCTTGCTCACACCCGAGTCGTCAGAACCTTCGAGAGCGTTCATAGCGTCAAGATAGATGCCCCAACGAATGAGATCCCAACGGCGGTCGCCCTCGCATGCAAACTCCTTGGCACGCTCCTCGATGATAGCCGAACGACGCTTAAGCTGAGTGTCGAGTGCACCGGTGCCTTCAAGCACTGCCTCAGTGGCATGAGAGCGCTCACGTACCTTATTGAGATACTTCACAGCCTCGTCGCTATTGCCCAATTCGTTCTCAGCCTCAGCATATACGAGCAGCACATCGGCATAACGAAGGAACGGCCAGTTGCAGTCGGCATCCTTAATGGCATCGTTAGTAACGTCGTCGTACTTGGTTGTGAATGCAAGGCACTGCGAGTCCATCGAGTAATAGTAGCTAACGCCGTCGGCATATATGCCCGTAGGATCAGCCACTTTATCACCATTAAGGTTGTAGCCTGTAGCCTTGAGTGTGTACTCCTCGTCCTTAGGATAGTAGAAACCCGAGTTCGACTGCTCCTGAGTGTAGGCACGCCAGCGATGCTTCACACCCTTTACGATGCGCAGATCGTCGTGGTCGAAGAGGTCGTACCAGTGGCGTGTGCAACCAATCCATCCACCCTCTTGAATAAAGTCGGAGCCTGCAGCCGTCTTGTATCCTGCATACTGTGTGTGGATGGCATTCTTGTAGGTGGCATCGCCGCTGACACTGCCTACAGAGAACATAAACTCGCTTGCAGTAGCGTTGACCTTCTTCCACAGATTGTCGTAAGCAAGCAGTTCGTACGAACCGTACTTGCCGTCGATAACGTCCTTAGCCCAGGCGGCAGCCTTCTTGTATAGAGCCTTGGCGTCAAGCTGTTCGTGTCCGCTTACAGCCTGTTTCTGCAGCGTTATGCTGCGCAAGGGGGCATAGGTCTGTGTGTCACCCGAACCATTATATGTCTTGCCCGAACGTATTGTAATCTCTGTTCCGGCAGGCATAGCCGCTGCAGCCTCTGTGGCGTACACCTTGGCAAGCAGTCCGGCAGCCGATCCGGCAGAGGCATGGCCTGGTTGCCATGCAACGTCGGTGTTCTTGTACATCATAGTTGCTGCCGACTCAAGTGTGGAAGTGATGTACTCGTAAACCTTGTCGACCGACTGGCGTGGCTGGCTTATATTTTCATACTTCGTGTTGTTGGCCTGAATGGGCACCTCGCCGTAGGCACGCACAAGCAGGAAGTAGGCAAGCGCCTTCTGGAAGCGCACCTCACCAATGAAGTTGTTCTTCTGTGCATCAGTGATGTTGCGCATCTCTTCGATGCTGTTCTCTGCCTTGTTGGCACGGGAAATAAGTCCGTAGCACCCTTTCCACAAGGCGTCGGTGACGTCGTTCTCGCCCTGGAAGTTGCCGGTACCGAACTTGTTGAACATCCAGTCGGGACCAGAGATATAGTCGGCATCAATCTCCAATACACGCGGGAAGTAGCCCCAGCAGAACATGTCGTAAATCCACTTGCTGTATACACCAGAAACCCACGACTTGGCAGCATCCTCGCTGTCGCCCACCTTCTCTTCAGTGATTTGTCCGTCGGGATTCTCTTCTATCCAACTCTCGCAGCTTGTGAAGCACAGAGCCGCAGCTGCAAGAGTGAGGACGGATAATATATTCTTTTTCATTTTGTATGAGTCTTTAGATTGTTAGAAAACGATGTTCAGTCCGAATGCAAAGCTGCGCGAACTTGGATAAGAGTAGCTGTCAACACCAGGACAAGCTGCATTGTTGCCGCCAGCATTAACGTCTGGGTCAAACCAGCTGTAGTTGGTTATGGTGAAGAGGTTGTTGGCAGTGAATGTAAGGCCTATCTTCTCGATGAACTTGGTGGGATGAACGAAATCATAACCCAATGTGATGTACTTCATCTTCAGATAGCTGCCGTTCTCGATGAATCTGTCGCTCATCAACCATGTACGTGTATAGCCTGCTGTTGCCTTAGGCCACTTGGCTGTGGCGGCAGTTTCGGATGTCCAACGCGAGTTGTATGCATCGACGGTGATGTTGCCAATGTTGGCCATCTGAATGTCGGTGAGGTTATAGTTGAAAATGTCATTGCCTTGACTGCCCTGCAACATGAACGAAAGATTGAAGTTCTTCCATGACAGATTGGATGTTAATCCGTAGGTGAAGTCGGGATTGGTGTTGCCTATAATGGTGCGGTCCTTCTCGGTGATATAGCCGTCGCCGTTAAGGTCGCGATACTTTATCTCGCCCACATGCTTCAGAGCCTCGCGGTCGGAGATGTTGGCATACTCCTTAAACGAACGCACCTCGGCAATGTTGTCATAGAATCCGTCCTCTACATATCCGAAGATTGTGCCTATCGGACATCCGTTGCGCTGCAAATACATCTGATCAGCCTTGCTCCAAAGAGCCGTGGCATACTGGTCGCCGTCAAGTCCGCCAATGCGGTTGCGGTTCATTGCGAGGTTGGCCGAGATGTTCCACTTCACAGGAGTCTTTGTCAGAACAGCATAGTTGAGTGTGAACTCAAGACCCTCGTTGGTGACATTGCCCGAATTGATCATCATCTGTCCGAAACCCGAACTTGCCGGAATGGTTACGTTCTGCAGCAGGTCGCGTGTCTTTTTGTAATAGTAGTCGACAGTAAGCTGCAAGCGGTTGTCGAAGAAACCGAAGTCGATACCGGCATTGAACTGTGCCGTTGTCTCCCACTTAAGGTCTGGATTGGTAGGGCCGCGCCAGTCAATGAGCGAATAGCCGTTCTGCAGTGTTCCGTTGTAAGGATAGTTGGCAGCATTGAGTATGCTCAGTGTACGGTAGGCACCGATGCCCTGATTGCCAGTCTCGCCATAACTCAGGCGGAACTTAAGATTGCTGAATATGTTGAGATTCTTGATGAACGTCTCGTCGCTGGCACGCCATGCAAAGGCTCCCGAAAGGAATGTAGCCCACTTGTGGTTCTTGGCAAAGCTTGAACTGCCATCGGTACGCACGCTGCCGGTAAACATATACTTGCCGTTGAGCGTATAGTTGATGCGGGCAAGGAACGATTCAAGCGTCTGCTCGGTCTTGCTTGAGGCGATGACGGCACGGTCGAGAGCCAACGACATGTCGGCATCCTTGGTCATATCGGTAGGGAAGTTGGTGGCAGTCATCGATTCTGTCTCGCCAACACCCTTTTCGAAGGTCATACCAGCCACTGCATTGATGGCGTGCTTGCCCCATGTCTTGTCGAATGTAAGGATGCTCTCGGCTGTCATGCTCTTCCAGATGTTGGATGCCTTGCCACCCTTGCCTTTGTAGGGAGCCTTACCTTCCTGTGTGTGGCGGTCGTAGTAGGTGCCACGGTGGCCGTCGTTGTAGCCAAGACCGAGGTTCTGGCGGAACTTAAGCCATGATGTAATCTTAGCCTCAAGATACGAACTTGAGAACCATGAAATCTGCTTCAGCTCGTCCTTGGCGCCATGTACATAATTGTATGGGTTAGCAGCGAGCCAGTTAAGCTCGTCGAGCTGTTCGGTAGAGGTGTGTACTCCGTATGTAGACGGGAAGATAAGGGCCGAACGAATGATGCCCGTATTCTCTGAATTGGTACGCTGGAAGTTGGTCACAGTGTTGGTGAAGAACGAACTTGCGCCAATCTCCAAATACTTGCTGATATGTCTGCCTATGTTGATAGACACGCCGTAGCGGTCGAAACCGGTGTTGCGAATGATACCGTCCTGTGTGGTATAGTTGCCCGAGAAACTGTACCAACCCTGGTCACTGCCTCCACTTACGCTGAGACTGTAGTCCTGCTGCCAACCGGTGCGATATATCTCGTCCTGCCAGTCGGCACCTGCCACCTCGTCGATGTTGCCATACTCGTCCTGACGTATGCCGGGATTGAGGAAGTCGTCGGGCGAAGGATTGTATGTACCCTTGCTGTATACATAGCCATTGCCAACGTATGGGTATTCCCACTCGCCTGTATATGGATTCTTCTGTGTGCCACCCTCGTAGTAGCGGCTGTTCTCGGTAGCCTCGTTCTGATAGAGAGCGTATGTGCGGGCATCGAGCACCTTGACACGCTTGGCGATATTAGACACGCTCCACTTGGCGTTGAACTCCACCTTCGGCTTGCCGTCGCCCTTCTGTCCGCGCTTGGTGGTGATGATGACAACACCGTTTGCACCACGCGAACCATATATGGCTGTAGCCGAAGCATCCTTCAACACCTCAATCTTCTCGATGTCGTTAGGATTGATCATCGACAGAGGCGATGTCGACTGGTTGTTGCCATCGTTGGCACCACTCTTAGGAGCACCGTTAGGGTCTGTGCCGTAAGGCACGCCGTCGACAATGTAGAGAGGCTGCGACGATGTGGTAAACGAGTTGGCTCCACGCACAGTGATGCTCACACCGGCACCCGGCGAACCGTCGTTCTGCGAGATGTTGACACCGGCAATCTTGCCCTGAAGTCCGTGAGCCACATCGGTGGTACCGCCTTTCATAAGCTCGTCACTCTTAATCTGGGTCATAGATCCGGTGAGGTCGCGCTTCTTCATCGTACCATAGCCGATAACAACCACCTCGTCCATTACCTCGGTATCCTCCGAAAGAGTGACCTCGATGTACGACTTACCCTTTACATTAATTACTTGGGTCTTATATCCGACCATCGAAACCTGAATGATAGACTTTCCCTGTGGCAATGTGAATGAGAAAGCACCATCCAAATTGGTGACTCCTCCAACACTGGTGCCTGGCACCTGAACACTCGCGCCAATCATAGGCTCGTTGTTCATGGCTCCATCAAACACCTTACCCTTGATGGTAGTCTGTGCGTTGATGCTTATGCTTATCAGCAAAAGCACCATATTAAAGAATAACTTCTTAGACATTGATTTTAGTTATTTATTATTGTTCAACATGCATCAGTTCTATTCTGTTCAATACAAATCCACGACCCGTAACCACAAGTCCACTCGTCTTGACCTTGTCGAGCGATGTAGCATCGAAGGTTATAACTACGTCGTTGCCGTCAAGTGTCTGCCACTGCGGTTCGGCAGCTCCCGAAAGGTCGAGCCACTTGCCTTGGTTCTCGCGGAGCGACATCTGCGGAACCACACCCTCCTGCATCGGCAGCAACTTATAGCTAATGACAAGCACATCGTTATGGGTAGAATGCTGAAAGGGTTCGGCAGTGATGCGTAGGTTGGCACTCCAGTCGTTGGGGAATGTCTGTTCGCCATGAAACAGTTCGCCAGGCTTCAGCTTATACTCCTTCGGGGCGCGCTGGGCTGAGGATGTGTCGTCGGAACGTTGTCCTACAAACGATACTATGCCAATCTTGTCAAGCTGATAGTCCTTACCACCTATGCGCATGGCCACATTGTCGCCTCCACCGGCAAGCTGAATCTTGATAAGCGGAGCCTCATCGTCTATATAATAGGTGAACGAATCGCCACCAACAGGTGCGCCGTCTACTGTCTTGTCAATAGGATTCCACGTCAGATCCATTATCTTCACTGCCGAACCGGGCTTTGTCTTGCTTACATGCAACTTCAAGGCATCGCCCACCTTCAGTGCTGTCAGGGTCTTGCCCTTAATCTCAGCACATCCACCCCAATTGCTGTCCATACTGACAGCGGGTCCTGTCCACACAATATTCTCTTGATAGTCGGCAGCCTTGGAGAGCGTTGCATAGAGTATACGGTAGTCGTGTCCGCCTATACTCACTCCGTGCTGCTTCAGAACGGGAAGCATATCGGCTGTCATAGTCATGCGGAAGGGGCCTGCTATACCGAAATACTTATATTGTTCGGCTATTGCCTGCCAATCCTTGGGATTCTGGAATGTGCCCTGCGACGAACGCTTGTATCCGTCGGTGTAGACGGTGAGTACGTCGCCAACCTCTGCTTCGGCAAATAGACGTGACTCAAGCACCATACGGTCTTTCCATGCGGGTCCGATAGTTTTCGGACCTACAAGGATGACACGCTCCACTGCATAGCTGCCTAAGGCAGACACAAGGCATAGAAGCACCACTAGTTTAAATCTAACAGATTTCATTACTTTAGGTTTTGGTCAGTACATTTATAGTTTTTCACTTTATATTGTCTATTATCGCCTTTATCTCATCGCGGTCGAGCACCGTACCCGTATTGAAAGCGTTCTGCCACCACTGCTTGTCAGCAAACCGATGGGTGTCGGAGTTGCCATTGTCGTAGTCGTAATCATACCATGGCATGAACCAACTCCAGCGCGAGCCTTCATGCCAGATATCGCTCCACTGCGACATGTGCACCTCGTCGCCATTGCCACACTCTGCCAATGTGATGAGCTTTGAGGGATATTCCTTCTGCAGTTGCTTGAAGTTCTTCATCAACGGATATTGCAGGGCGTAGTATGAGTCGCGTCCTACAACGTCAACAACGTCGTCGCCGGGATACCAGTCGTGGTCGTTCATCTGCGAGTTCCACACCCAAATGAGGTTGTTAAGCTTATGATGGTTGACAAGACGGTCATAGAGGAACCGCCACAACTTCTTGTAAGCATCGGCACCCTTTATGCCCCACCAGAACCAAGCCTTGCCTCCTTCAAATTCGTAAGTGTTGCCGGCAGCCTCATGAAGCGGTCGCCAAATGACGGGGATGCCACGTTTCTGCATCTGCTTCAGATAGCCAGCCACCTGATCGATGTCGTGAATGAGCTGCTTGTAGTCGGCTGACGACACATTATTAATACATGTAGGGTCGAACGAGGTTTCGCCTGATGCAGTGCCTGGAGAGCATGTATAGTCGGTGCCGTTGTTGGCACGTACCTGCCAGTGCCACATTGCTCCAACAATACCGCCCGCCTTTGCCCAATTGCGCACCACGGTGTCGTCGCTATAGTCGATCCATCCTTTTGGGTTGACATCCTTCGACGCATGAATATTGATGAAGTCGAACACATTAATGGCAGGATACCTGCCTGTCCATTCCTTTACGAAGTCGGCCTCTCTGGTGTTCCAGTCGACACTTGCAACGGTGCCCGATATGGTCTTCTTGCCATATTGCAACCAAAGGGCATTGTACAGCCGCTGTGTCTCTGTTGTAGCATTAGGGTTGGCAAGCTTGTGCTGCTGGATTGTGGTTTGTTCCGTACCAGGTGTTCCTAGCTGATGACTTTCATTGCTGTCATTCTCACCTGAGCAAGAGAGGCATCCTGTTGACAACAGGACTGCAATCAGCATATAATTGCGTTTGTTCATTTTTATTTATAAAGGTTTAGTTATTAAACACGGTGCAAAGTTAGTTATTTACAAATATACCAACGAACACTTTATTTTCAAAAACTGACACTATTTTGTAATTCTACATTTTTGACACTAAAAACAATGGATGCAATAAGACATAAAAATACCTAAATAGCATTTTTGTGTAATTTATTGGCAAAATAGTATTAATGCGATTTGCAAAATTACTATAACTTTGCAACCGTAATAATTAAAACTCAAGCCAAAGTATTACAACTATCGAAACAAAAAAATGAAAAGTACATTATTATTAAAGACACTTATGTCACTGTGCATTCTATTGATCATGCCATTAAGCACGTCGGCACAGAACGGATGGAGCAGCATCAACGTTGCTATCACGCCCGATCACAAAGATTGGAACTATCGCACAGGTGAGACTGCCGGATTCAAAGTGGAGGTGCAACGCTCAGGCACTACTATAGATAATGTGAAAGTCGACTACGAAGCCGGTCCGGAGATGTATCCTACTGTAAAGAAGAATGGAGTTGTGTTGAATGACGGCACAATGAAATGGAGCGGCACAATGAAGCAGCCCGGAATGTACCGACTGAAGGTAACCGCGCACGTTGACGGCAAGGAATATGTAGGCATGTGTACTGCTGCTTTCTCACCCGAGAAGATTCAGCCCACAACCGTAAATCCTAAGGACTTCGACGAGTTCTGGCAGAAAACTCTTGCAGAAGCACGCAAGACCCCACTTGAAGCAAAGCGTCGTCTGCTTCCGGAGCGTTGCACCGAGAAGGTGAACGTCTACGAAGTTAGCTTTCAAAATATACGCCAAGGCAGTCGCACCTACGGCATTCTTTGTGTGCCTGTGAAGTCAGGCAAATATCCGGCATTGCTGCGTGTGCCTGGTGCAGGCGTCCGCCCATACAACGGCGACATCTGGACAGCAGAACAGGGAGTCATAACTCTTGAGATAGGCATACACGGCGTACCCGTAACAATGCCACAATCTACATACGACGACATGTTCAATGGTTGTCTTAACGGCTACTGGGACTGTAATATGAACGACAGAGACAACTGCTATTACAAGCGTGTGTTTGTTGGAGCCGTGCGCTCAATCGACTATATAGCGTCGCTTCCAGAGTGGAACGGCACGTCATTGGGCGTTACTGGCTCATCGCAAGGTGGTATGCTTTCGCTCGTTTGTGCATCTCTCGATAAGCGCGTAACATTCTATGGTGCTGTTCACGCAGCGATGTGCGACCATACAGCATCGCTGAAAGGTGTTGCATGCGGATGGCCTCACTACTTCTATTATAATCCAAAGAATATCGACCAGAAGAAGGTGGAGACATCACGCTACTATGATGGCGTTAACTTTGCACGACGCATCACTTGTCCAGGATGGTTCTCATTTGGATATAACGACGATGTGGTGCCGCCGACAACAGCCTACGCAACATATAATATTGTGACAGCACCTAAGGAACTTCACCCTTATCAAATAACCCGCCACTTCTGGGTTCAGGAGCAGTGGGACGAGTGGGAGGCTTGGCTGCTTAAGCAGATGGGGTTAAGATAAGCAACCTTTTTACTAATCATCTTATAATATTTGTCAAACATCATATATTTAAAAACACCAGACAAGCTTGCTTTCTACGACATCAACATGAAGAAGACTGTTGAGCCGGGAGAGTTTGAGGTGATGGTAGGCGGTTCGAGTAAGGACGTTGGTATGCTTAAAACGGTGTTTACGGTAGAATAACCAGTTATCAATATGGCTGAAATCTGTTTTTTGTCAGATTAGGCTCAGATGCTGTTAAAATAGTGTCATACCATCTTACCGATTTGCTTTTTCTTTGCAATTGTAAATAGATGAACTTAAATAGGGAATGACAAATAGAAATATATATAGAGTTTTAGTTTTTGTAATAAGACAATAAAGTAAGTTTTCGGTTAACCATAGCTTTCGTGTCGGCGAGACACTTCGCTGACTCGAAAGCTATACTATTAATAACGATAATAAATACTCTAACTTATAACATATACATGAATAGAATATTCACGACATTGGCAGCTCTTGCCATAGCTACGGCATCGTTTGCCGTGTCTCGACAGCCGGCTATAAAGCTAATAAACCGCTTGGCTGCGATTCAGAAACAGGGCATAATGATTGGACATCAAGACGACCCCGTGTATGGTTGCTCATGGAAATGGGAAGAGGGACGCTCCGATGTTAAGGAGGTGTGCGGCGACTATCCCGCTGTGATGGGGTTCGACCTTGGCGACCTTGAGCTTGGCAAGGACAATAACCTCAACGGTGTGCCTTTCGACCGCATGCGCAAGGAGATAATAAAACAGCATGAGCGCGGCGGTATCGTGACCTTGAGCTGGCATACCAACAACCCAGCCACAGACAAGAACGCATGGGACTTCAGTGGCGATGCCGTCAGCAAGATATTGCCTGGCGGAAAGCTCAACGCCAAGTTGAACTTGTGGCTTGATGCTGTTGTCAAGTTTGTAAACTCGCTCAAGACTACCGACGGACAGAAGGTGCCGGTAATATTCCGCCCCTGGCACGAGATGAGTGGTGCCTGGTTCTGGTGGGGCGAGACCCGCTGCACCGTCAAGCAGTATAAGCAACTCTTCAGATATACATATAATTACATGTCGCGCCGTGGTTGCTCAAACATTGTTTGGGCTTATTCGCCTAATCTCGGCAACGAGAAGGAGACGATGGAGCAATATATGAAATATTATCCAGGTGACGACGTGGTAGACATGTTAGGCATAGACGTGTATCAGCGTGAGCCCAATAACGCACAGTATCAGGAGTGGTTGCGCTCGGAGCTCGATATCGTTAAGCAGGCAGGCGAGAAGCACAAGAAGCTGATAGCCCTTACAGAAACAGGCTACAACGATGTGCCCTACCCTACATGGTTCACCGAGACACTGCTGCCGGTAATAAAGGAGTATCCTATATGCTACGTTCTGCTGTGGCGCAATGCTTGGGACAACCCGACGGAGAACTACATTGCGGCACCCGGCAAGGTGTCGGAGCCGGACTTCAAGAAGTTTTATGAGGACAAGAAGACCTTGTTTGTGAAGGATATAAATACAGTAAACATTAAATAGAAACAATTAATAGAATCAATTTATGACAGATTTTGCAAAAAAAGTTGAGGCTCTCCACGCTCATCACGAAGAGCTTTTGACACGCAAGAACACCCCTAAGCCTTGGGGCAACGGCATATACACCAAGTACGAGAATCCTATACTGACAGCCGAGCACACTCCGCTTGAGTGGCGCTACGACTTCTCTGAGAAGGACAATCCGTACCTTATGCAGCGCATCATGATGAATGCGACACTCAATTCGGGTGCCATAAAGCTCAACGGCAAGTATCTGCTCGTTGTGCGTGTGGAGGGTGCCGACCGCAAGAGCTTCTTTGCTGTGGCAGAGAGTCCCAACGGTATAGACAACTTCCGCTTCTGGGAGGAACCAATAACAATGCCGGAAGACGTTGTTCCGGCAACCAATATCTACGACATGCGCCTCACACAGCATGAGGATGGATGGATATACGGCATCTTCTGCGCCGAGCACCACGATGACTCGCAGCCTGGCGACCTCTCGGCAGCTACCGCAACAGCAGCCATAGCGCGCACACACGATCTTAAGACATGGGAACGTCTTCCTGATCTGAAAACTAAAAGTCAGCAGCGCAACGTTGTTTTGCACCCAGAATTTGTAGACGGCAAGTACGCCCTCTACACTCGTCCGCAGGACGGATTTATTGATGCCGGTTCGGGTGGCGGCATCGGTTGGGCACTTATCGACGACATCACACACGCCGAGGTAAAGGAAGAGAAGATCATCAACGCCCGCCACTACCACACCATTATGGAGGTGAAGAACGGTGAGGGACCTCATCCCATCAAGACTCCTAAGGGATGGCTGCATCTTGCGCATGGTGTACGCGGTTGCGCAAGTGGTCTGCGCTATGTATTGTATATGTACATGACTTCGTTGGAAGACCCTACAAAGGTCATTGCACAGCCCGGCGGCTACTTCCTTGTGCCGGAAGGCGAGGAGTATATTGGCGACGTTATGAATGTGGCGTTTGCCAATGGCTGGATAGAGGACGAGGACGGACGTGTGCTCATCTACTATGCTTCGTCAGACACTCGTATGCACGTCGCTGTATCAACTGTAAACAAGCTCATCGACTACTGCATGAACACACCTGAGGACGGATATGCAACGGCAGCAAGTGTGGAGACTATAAAGAAGTTGGTGAAGAAGAATAAAGGATAATATATGAGCCTCACCCCACAAACGGTAGGGGTGAGGCCATATTTACAATAAATTACATTTCTCTCCGTTATATACCTATACATCCCTTCTACCTAATTAAAATCCTATTTATATAATATGATCAAACTAAAAGAAAACATCGGATATGGTTTCGGCGATATGTCGTCATCAATGTTCTGGAAAATCTTTGGTGCCTACCTTATGATATTCTATACCGACATCTTCGGGTTGTCGGCAGCCGCAGTAGGCGTTATGTTTGCCGTTACACGTGTGTGGGACTCTGTATTCGACCCCGTTGTAGGCGTTGTGGCCGACCGCACCGAGAGCCGTTGGGGCAAGTTTCGCCCTTACCTGCTCCATCTTGCCATTCCATTTGGACTAATCGGTATGCTCACCTTCCTCACTCCTCCATTTGGAGGCACGATGAAGCTGGTGTACGCATACGCAACATATACACTCATGATGATGGTCTATAGCGCCATCAACGTGCCTTACGCATCGCTGCTTGGCGTCATGAGTCCTAACCCTGCCGAACGCAACACGCTCGCTACCTATCGTATGATGTTTGCCTATATAGGCTCTTTCATAGCTCTGTTGCTGTTCACTCCGATGGTAAAGATGTTTGTTGGCGACCGTTCAGCCGACACAATGGTGGGATGGATGACGGCTCCGCAGTTTGGCTGGTTTATGACGGTGACGGTTATTGCCGTAATGTGTGCCTTGCTCTTCTTTGCCTGCTTTGCCCTGACAAAGGAGCGTGTGCGCCCCGTAAAGGAAGCCAAGACACCGCTGAAGAATGACCTGCGCGACCTCTTCCATAACCGTCCATGGTGGATATTGCTTGGTGCGGGCATCGCATCGCTCGTGTTCAACTCTATCCGCGACGGAGCAACGGTGTACTACTTCAAGTATTTTGTAGACGAGACAGCCTTTGGCGACATCAAGTTTCTTGGCATCCCGTTTGTGCTTAGCGGCTTATACCTTGCCGTTGGACAGGCTGCCAACATCATAGGCGTGCTGCTTGCGGCACCTGTGAGCAACCGCTTTGGCAAGCGCCGCACATTTATGTCGGCCATGTTCATAGCCACAGTGCTCTCTGTTGTGTTCTACTTCTTCGACAAGCAGCAGCTTGTAGCCATCTTCGTGTTCCAGGCTCTAATATCTATCTGTGCCGGAAGCGTGTTCCAATTGCTATGGAGTATGTATGCCGACTGTGCCGACTACAGCGAGCTTAAGACCGGCAACCGTGCCACGGGTCTTATCTTCTCGTCGTCATCAATGAGCCAGAAGTTTGGCTGGGCTATAGGTACAGCCTTGACGGGCATCCTGCTTTCAGCCTTCGGCTTTGTAGCCAACGGCACACAGAATCCAGAGACAATCAATGGTATAAAGATGTTCCTCAGTCTGCTGCCTGCAGCAGGAGCACTGCTTTCGTTCGTATTCATTATGTTCTATCCGTTGTCGGAGAATAAGATGAAGTCGATAACTAAAGAATTGGAAGAGAAGAGAGGAGCTTTAAAATAATACAATCATGACAAATCTAAAGCAAGAGATGCAGCAGCATCTTACCAATAACATCCTACGCTTTTGGCTCGACCGTATGATAGACAACGAGCAGGGCGGATTTTATGGCCGTATCGACGGCAACGACAATATTGTGGCTGATGCCGAGAAGGGCGCCATACTTAACGCACGCATACTTTGGGCATTTGCTGCAGCCTATCGTGTAATGGGCAACAAGGAGTATCTTGAGGCTGCATTGCGTGCCAAGGACTACATCCTGCAGCACTTCGTCGACAAGGAGTATGGCGGAGTGTACTGGAGCCTAAATGCCGGCGGCACACCGAAGGACACCAAGAAGCAATCGTATGCCATTGGCTTCACCATATACGGCATGTCCGAGTTGGCTCGTGCCACTGGCGACAAGGAGGCTCTTCAGTGTGCCCTCGACCTCTATCACAGCATTGAAGAGCATGCTTTCGACTCCACAAACAATGGCTATATAGAAGCCCTGACACGCAACTGGCAACCAATAGCCGACATGCGACTGTCGGACAAGGACGAGAATGGATCGCGCACAATGAACACTCACCTCCATATCATTGAGCCGTACACCAACCTGTATCGTGTGGCTCCGTCGCCAGAGCTGAAGGAGCGACTTGTAAATCTGCTCCATATCTTCACCGACAAGTTGCTTAACAAGCAGACCTATCATCTCGACCTATTCTTCAACGACCAGTGGCAAGGCCGCCGCAACATCGAGAGCTTTGGACATGACATTGAGGCTTCGTGGCTCTTGCACGAGACGGCGCTTGTACTTGGCGAAAAGGAGGTGCTGGCTTGGATAGAGCCAGTGGTGAAGCGTGTGGCTACAGCTGCCGACGAAGGTTTGCTTGCCGATGGAAGTATGGTGTATGAGCGTTGGAACGACACCAACACCACAGACCGCTCTTTGCAGTGGTGGGTGCAATGCGAGAACGTAATAGGCCACGTCAATCTATGGCAACACTTTGGCACAGCTCCCGATCTTGCCATTGCCGAACGTTGCTGGAACTACATCAAAACCCACCTCGTTGACGACAAGAACGGAGAGTGGTACTGGTCGATAAACGCTGACGGCACCATCAACCGACAGGACGACAAAGCTGGATTCTGGAAGTGTCCTTATCACAACACTCGTATGTGCTTGGAGATAATGGAGCGCGACTTCTAACGATAGCTTTAAAAACTTTTCAAATAGAAATCGAGTAGGAGGAAAACGAAGTAGTTTTCTTCCTACTTTTGTGTATGCTCGTGCCGAGCATACACAAAAAAAAGAGAATCCTACCGAAGCAGAATCCTCTTTTATGTTGTTTGTTCCGATGCAACCGCAGGGGTTACAAAGTGATTCCGCAGGGATTCGAACCCTGGACCCACAGCTTAGAAGGCTGTTGCTCTAATCCAACTGAGCTACGGAACCATCAAATCGGCTGCAAAAGTAGTGTTTTTTTTTGAGACTATGAAATTATTTACCTTATAACGGCAATCTTTTCAAACATTTTAACAATTATCTGTTTCAACAATTAAACAAACCTGCTTTTCATTAAAGACATTTGTCCACTCGTTTACTGTCAGCATGTCGAAGACATGCGAAACTTCAATTGCTATTTCATGACGAACGCTATGATGCCAGACATTATTTTCTTGAACTTGTCGGCCGACTGAATACACTCAAGAGGGAAACCTGCCGTAAAGGCTCTATAGTCGGGCCCATCGTAGGCCACAGCAGCAGAGGAGCCATCAGCATACTGCATGGCACAATAGGCGTTGTCTTGAGGCGAGAGAACATCGGTCTGCTGAGCAGCATAATGAGCAGCATTGGGCGTGCGATAAACGGCAAAATCGGTAGAGAGACCGTTCAGCCATTCTCCATCCGTCTGGGTGTTGATGCCCGTTTGCGACACTTTCAGCACATCGGCAAGCCATGCGCGCTCTTTTTCCGTTGACATGTCGTGACCGATGTAGGCACCGCTGACCACAAGCGAGCCACCGTTTTTGGTGTAGGCTTTCAGCTTCTGCTGCATGTTGGCGGTAAAGGTCTTGTATGCCACAAGAGCGTGTGCATCGTTCTTTTCAAGGCCGAGAATGAGGTCTACGCAACTGTATTGGTCAAGAGACACCATGCCAGCCTCAACGGCCTTGCTCGAACAGCTCACGATGTTGTAATGGCTGGAGGCTAAGGCATCGGTGTGGGCAGAAACATAGGAGAATGTGTTGCCACAGACAAACTGTCCAGCCATCTCGTCACCACCATAACCAAGGCCTCCAGGACCTTCGCGTCCCATGCGCGACTTGTCGAAGCAGGTCTGCTGCCCGTTCCATCCGGCGTAGATATCTCTCTGCACACCAATGTCGGTAGCCAAGTCGAAGCCCTGTCGCACACCGTCGTCAATTACCGCTGGCGCAGAGAGACGGTTGAAGCCGTTGACAACAAGCACGGTCTTTGTTGCTTCGGGGCGAATGACGGCACACAGCGTCTCGGTTGGGAAACTTTCTCCACCGCGGTTGACAGCCGTGACCTTGAAACTGTACTTAACGCCTGGCTGTGGCTTGAACGTGTAGTGATTTGCCACGACCATTGTGCCGTTGTCAAAACCGCCTGTTCCTTCAGCCATATAAACATTATAAGAGGTGGGCATGGCCGAAGGCTCCTGCGGGTCAACGGTTGGTGTCCATACCAGACTGAGAAGCCCGTTGGCTTCTGGCTTGATACAGAAATTGGCAGGCTGCAAGGGCTGCACGATGCATGGCTGGCCGTGTTGTGCACTCACATATCGCAAGATGGTTTTGTAGACAGAACGTGCTATGGTAAACTTGAAGTTGGGGTCCTGTCCCATAACCATATCAGGGAAATTCTGATGCGACAGCATCTCCAATATGGCAGACGGCACTTCCGGGCATCGTGTCTCAGAGTAGTTACGATCCCAAAGGTAGCGTCGGTTCCAACGCTGATACTTGGCTTTGATGTCTCGGCAGGTGTTGGTAAGGAGCGAGTCGGCAAAGTCGCGTGACATGAGGCGTGATGCACCGCTGCCAAACATTCCGTCGTTGAAGCCTGTTGTGCAAACGGCCAACGAGCCCACGATGTCGTGGCCTATAGGGTCATAACCGGCATCGCTGTGCAGAGCCAAGCTGAGCTCTATTGGCACCCGTTTGCCTTCTTTCAAGGGAACAAAGGGTGAGCCTCCAGCAAGCCAGTTGGTCATAAGCGAGCGCGAGTTGAGATCGTCGCCATAATCGTCGGCACCCTTCTTCGTGCTGTAAATGTCGTATGGCACCCCACTCCATTGCGCGTTGTAGCGTGCTCCCTCAAGACAGCGAGGCAGATTGCTTGTCTGTCCGCCCCTACTGATGTTGCCCATTCCGCCTCCAAACCTCACGGCATCGGTTGTAACGATGCCGCCCTTTTTGGCGGAGCGGTTGCTTAGCACCACTCGGTTAAACTGGCTACATCCTTTATCAAACAAGAAAGACCCAAGATAAACCCATGTGGATCCACCCATCTGCTGGTTTACATGAAAGGTTGTTTTTTGGCCTTTGTGGTATACGGTATATTCAGCATCGTCAACACTTCCCTCTACTGTCTGATAGCTCACATACACGGCGTAGCGTCCCTCTTCCGGGATGTTCGGTTGATAAGATGCCGTTACGGGGTTTGAGTTCTTGCGTGTTGTAAGGGTCATGCGGGCGGTACCGGCCACAAAGGGGTTCTCGCCGTCATAATAGGCTCCCGTGTGTGCTGCGAAACCGCTGAAAGGAGCGTCACGCCACTTTTTTGGAGTCTCAACATAATAGTTGCTTTTTTTCTCGTCGTTGTCAACGATCACTTCGTTTCGCTGCCAATCGCGCTCACGGGGAGTAAACACAACGGCTCCTGCATTCTGAAGCATGGGCATGAGGTAAGGCACGACGATTGTCTGTGTAAACAAATCCTCGGTTGTGCCAAACAGGTTGGGACGCTGCCAACGCCAAGCTTGCTTGCGCGAATCAAAATAAGAGCCATGACTGGCCCAAAGGGCAATATGCCGGTTGTAGAGACCGTGTGTGACCTTGTTTGGCTTAGACAGGTCTGTGACCCACGGCTTGCCGTCATAGCTTATGTTGCGCCACTGTCCTGGGCGCATGTCATTTATCTTATATAAGGCAGGGTCGACAAGGTGCTCTATGGGCTGGCCACAGCAAACAAGGGTGAGCTTGTATTTGTTAAACGGGCGTGGCAACGAGCGACGCAGCTTCTTGTATATGTTTTTTATGGCCTTCGGATAAAACTCCTGCATGGCAAAGGTGGCATCGACGGTCATTGTCACCTTGCGTGCCAGATCGTCAATGCTTATATTGCTGACCTGAGGGGTGGTCGGCAACACGCTGCCGTCGGCAGGGCTGTAAGCTGCAAAAAAATGGGCAGCCTGCTCTTTAAGACGTTTCTCGCTATCGTCGGGCTGAGCCATCAAGCTGCTACTGAAAAGAAGCGAGAGAGACAGAAGAAGTAATGGACGCATCATTTTTCAGTTGTTGGTTTTACTTTTTGTTGAATGTATGGCAAATGAACCCACCTGCCAAACAGCCTGCTTTAGTCGATGTCACCGACCGTGAACAGCTCGGGGTGTTTGCCTTTGAACGGTTTGAAATAGAGCTTTATTTCACGCATCTCCTCCTCAAAATTGCCTGTAGGGACGAACGACCTGGTACACTCTATGAGCTTTTTCTCAAAATCGACACCATAAAGGAGAATAGGGATCTGAGCTTTAAGCGCAATGTAATAGAACCCCTTTTTCCAATCAGGGTTGAGCGAGCGAGTGCCCTCGGGGGTGACACAAAGACGGAAAGAGCCCGACTGCTTGGCTGTGTTGGCCAGGTTGTCGGTCATGCTGGTGTGACGGTCTCTAAACACGGGAATGCCGCCCAGCCTTCTGAACAGCGGTCCGAGAGGCCAGAAGAACCATTCTTTCTTCATCAAGAAGTTGATGTGCAGCCCTTCGGCACCGGCATAGAGCTGTCCGAGGATAAAATCCCAATTGCTGGTGTGGGGTGCGAGACAAATAATAAATTTTTCAGGATGGTTGGCGACTATTAAATTGAGTAATCAAGCTAAAACGATGGCGCAGAAGGCTATTGAATTGGATGGTGATAATTTACGGGCCTATCTGGT
>OLYY01000345.1_pt1 | contig 21873 bp, 20 predicted proteins | sample 1673561 | NCBI WGS metagenome assembly OLYY01 (sample SAMEA103958115, study PRJEB25191) | human gut metagenome | biome: human-associated habitat [ENVO:00009003]; feature: intestine environment [ENVO:2100002]; material: feces | place: Germany | collected 2013/2015
CATTGCCGTGCAGGGTGATCTCGCCGGTCATGGCAACATCGCCGCGCACCGGGATGCCGGACAGGCAGGATACCAGCGCCGTGGTCAGGGTGACACCTGCACTGGGGCCATCCTTGGGCACTGCGCCCTCGGGGGCATGGATATGCAGATCACATTTCTTGAGCTTTTCCGGGTCGATGCCGTACTCGTCAGCATGCACCCGCACCCACGTAACGGCCAGCTGGGCGCTCTCCTTCATCACATCGCCCAGCGAACCGGTGACGGTGATCTTGCCGCTGCCCTCCGGAATGACCTGTACCTCAATGGGCAGGGTCTCGCCGCCCACGCTGGTCCATGCCAGACCGTTGGCAACGCCCACCATATTGGTACGGTTGAGGAAATCGGGCTTGACGAAGCGGGGGCCCAGCAGCTCTTCCAGCATGGTGCCGGTGACAGACACGCTCTCCACCTCACCGGAGGCGATCTTACGGGCGCACTTGCGCAGCACACTGGTGATGGTGCGTTCCAGATTGCGCACACCGGCCTCGCGGGTGTAGCCGTCGATGATGCCGTAGAGCGCGCTCTGGCTCAGCGTGACCTTGCCGGTCAGGCCGCAGGCCTTGAGCTGCTTGGGCAGCAGATGCTTGCGGGCAATGTTATATTTCTCCACGCGGGTATAGCTGGGCAGTTCGATGACGTCCATGCGGTCACGCAGCGGGCCGGGGATGCTGCCCAGATCGTTGGCCGTGGTAATGAAGAATACATGGCTCAGATCAAACGGGATATCGATGAAATGGTCGTTGAAGGTGCTGTTCTGCTCCGGGTCCAGCGCTTCCAGCAGGGCTGCGGCCGGGTCTCCCCGGAAGTCGCCTGCCAGCTTGTCGATCTCGTCCAGCAGCATCAGAGGGTTCGCGCTCTTGGCGGTGATCATGGCATTGATGATCTTGCCGGGCATGGCACCGATGTAGGTGCGGCGGTGGCCGCGGATCTCAGCTTCATCCCGCACGCCGCCCAGACTGATGCGCACATACTTGCGGCCAAGGCTTTCGGCGATGGAGCGTGCAATACTGGTTTTGCCGACGCCCGGAGGGCCCACCAGACAGATGATCTGGGCTTTGACATCCGGTGCCAGCTTGCGCACGGCCAGCGTTTCCAGAATGCGGTCCTTGACCTTTTTCAGGCCATAGTGGTCGCGGTCCAGGATCTGCTGCGCACGGCCGATATCAAGGTCATCCACCGTGAAAGTGTTCCACGGCAGGTCCAGACAGGTGTCCAGATAGGTGCGGATGACCGTTGCCTCCTGATTGGAGCCCTGCATCTTGGAAAGACGGTCTACCTCCTTGAGCAGTTTCTTCTCGCTGTCCTCCGCAAGGTGCAGTTCCGTGATCCTGCGGCGGTACTCGTCGGCCTCAGCGTGGGTGTCGTCGCCCTCGCCCAGTTCATCGCTGATGATGTGCAGCTGTTCGTGCAGGTAATAATCGCGCTGGTTCTTGTCCATGGACTCGTTGACCTTTTCCGCGATCTCCTTTTCAATTTTCATCACCTGACACTCGCGGCGCAGCATCTCAACCAGCTTTTTCAGCCGCCCGTTCAGGGTGCCTTCATCCATGACAGCCTGCTTGTCCTCGTAGCGGAACAGCAGGTTCGCGGGCATATACTCGCTGAGGAAGGCAGGGTCGTCGCTGGAAACGATGGCAAACACCACATCCTTGCCAAGGCGCGGGTTCATGCCGAGATACTCGTCAAACCCGGTCTTGAGGGCGCGCAGCAGCGCTTCGGTCTCCACGGCTTCCTCGGGCTTGCCGGGGCGCACCGGGGCCGGGCGCACTTCCGAAAGCAGGAAATCACCGCTGGCATCCAGCTCCGTGAGCTTTGCGCGGTACTTACCCTCCACCAGAACCTTTACAAGGTCCTCGGAGACCCGCAGCACCTGCTTCACCTCGGCCACTACGCCGTAGGTGAACAGGTCGGCCTGAGCGGGGTCCGTGGTATCCATGGACTTCTGCGCCACCAGAAAAACGTTGGAATTATTTGCCATTGCCCACTCCACGGCGGCAATGCTTTTTTCGCGGCCCACCTCAAAGTGGACAAGATTGTTGGGGAACACCACCAGACCCCGCAGGGCGATGGTGGGCAGATGCAGCGTTTTGCGCTCCACCTTGATGGTAACTTTTTCACTCATTGTGCAAACACCTCCCGGCTGCCGCGTACTTTCCCACGGCGGCAGCGCCGTATGCAAGAGTTCCTATCTATAAAGTATGTTGTTTCCTTATTATACTGATTTCCGGCCAAAATGCAACCATGCCGGGCCGGGCGTTGGTTATTCGCCGCGCTTTTCCTGCGTGGAAAAGCCCATTTTGCCCAGAGCGGGCAGCAGGGCCCTGAGGGTGATGGAGGTCAGTGCGCCCATCACAAGGCCCAGCACCAGCATGACCGGCGCATAGTAGAAGGACAGCGAGGACGAAATGATCACACCTGCACCCAGCAGCTGGCCGATGTTGTGGGCCAGTGCGCCGCAGACCGACAGGATGAACCATGTAGGGCGCACCGGCAGAAGATAATACAGCACCCACATCACCGCAAGGGACAAAAGCCCGCCGCACAGCGAGAGGAAGCCCGCCGTGAAGCCGGACACCAGAAACACGAACAGTGCCTTGAGCACATCCAGCACCAGTGCCTGCTTTGGCCCCATGAAAAACAGCGCATACATCACTACGATGTTGGCAAGGCCCAGCTTCATGCCCGGCAAAAGCCCCGGGATGACCAGCGTGCCCTCGATGAAGGAAAGCGCCATGGCCAGCGCAAACAGCAGGCCGGAAAGCGCAATGTGCCGTGTTTTTTCATAGCTGCGTCGATTCCCTGGCATTCTGTCCCCTCCTTTATTCTTCGGTCTGGCTCTGCTCGTAGCTTTCCTGCTCTTCCATGGCAGCTTCCCATGCGGCAAACAGCTCCTCCTGATGGAAACGCAGGTCGCTCAGCTCGTCGCTCTTCTGGCGCAGCAGGTCGGGGTCGTTGTACACCTCGGGGGAATTGATCTCGTTGTCCAGTTCCACCTCGCGGGCACCGCAGGCCTCCATCTCATCCTCACAGGCTTTGATCTTGGCCCGCAGCTCGGCGCGGCGGCGGCGCTGTTCCTTGCCATAACCGATCTTAGCGGGCTCGGCGGCCTTCTGCACGGCAGGGGCCGGGGCACTGCGGCCCATCAGGGCGTCGTAGCTGGGGTAGATGGTGGCCTTGCCGTCCTCAAGGTAAAGGATGGGACAGGCCAGACTGTTCATCAGGTGGCGGTCATGGGTGACCAGCAGCAGCGTGCCGGTGTAGGCCATGAGGGCCTCGGTAAGATTTTCGCGGGTGTAAATGTCCAGATGGTTGGTGGGCTCGTCCAGAAACAGCAGATTGGGCCGTTCCAGCACGATCTCCGCAAAGCGCAGACGCGCCAGCTCGCCGCCGGACAGTGCCTCGCAGGGCTTGAACACCGTCTCGCCCCGGAAGCCCAGCTTTGCCAGATGGCTGCGGACTTCCAGCTCGGTCATGCGGGGGTACTTGTTCCAGATGACATCAATGACCCTGCCCTGCCCCAGACGGTTCTGCTGCTGGGCAAAAATGCTGGGCCGGGCACCAGTGCCCAGCCGCACCATGCCGCCGGAGGGGCGGCGCTTGCCGTCCAGCACCTGCATCAGGGTGGATTTGCCTGCGCCGTTGGGGCCTGCGATCACCAGTCTCTGGCCGCGGCACACCGTGTAGGTGAAGGGCTCCAGCAGGGTGCGCTCCCCGATCCGGATGGTCAGGTTCTTGAGCAGCACCAGCTCATTCCACGGTTCTACGTCATATTCAAACCGGAACTTGAGCTGGTTGGTCTCGTCCTTGGGGGCTTCGGTGATCTCCAGCTTTTCCAGCTGCTTGCGGCGGCTCTGGGCCATTTTGGTGGTGGAGGCGCGCACAAGGTTGCGGTCCACATAGTCCTGCAGCTTTTCGGCCAGCGCCACGTCCGCATCGTGCTGCTTCTGGCGCAGGGCATCGGCAGCTTCCTTCTGGGGCAGGTAGGTCGAGAAGTTGCCCTTGTAGGTGGTCATGGTCTGGAACGAGACTTCCCAGATCTTTGTACACACGTTATCCAGAAAATAGCGGTCATGGCTGACCACCAGCACCGCGCCGGAATAGCTCTTGAGGTAGTTTTCCAGCCATTCCATGGTGGCAAAGTCCAAGTGGTTAGTGGGCTCGTCCAGAATGAGCACATCCGGCTTTTTCAAAAGCAGCTTGGCCAGCCGCAGTCTCGTCAGCTCGCCGCCGGAGAGCACCGCAATGTTCTTCTGCCATGTATCCTGCGGAAAGCCCATGCCGGACAGCACCTTTTTGATGTTCACATCCATGTTGTAGCCGTCGGCGGCATCCACGATGTTCTGCAGCTGGTCGTGCTGGGCCAGCAGGGATGCGTCCTCCGGGTTTGCAGCCATCCGGCGCTCCAGCACCTGCATCTGAGCCATGGCGTCCAGCACCGGCGCAAAGGTGGAGCGCATTTCGCCGTAGATATCCAGCGTGGCATCCAGCTTTGCGTTCTGTTCCAGATAGCCCAGCGTCACGCCGTGGGTCACGCTGAATTCCCCGTCGTAGTCCTGATATTCGCCGGTAAGGATCTTGAGCAGGGTGGTCTTGCCCGCGCCGTTCTGGCCCACGATGCCAATGCGGTCCTCCCGCTCGACGCTGGCGGTCACATCATGCAGGACGATCTTTTCGCCAAAGCTTTTGCCTAGTTTTTCCAAATGTATCAGCATAGTTTTATGATCCGTTCTCTATCCACTTGTTGGCTCAGCACTGGTGGCGGCGGTTTTTCAGGCCCACATTGGCCAGCTCTTCCTGCTCCATCACCAGAGGATACAGCTCCTTCAGGTCTGCGATCTCGTAGGTGGGCACCACCTTGCCGGGATTCTCAGCGTGATTGGGATTATACCAGCAGGTGTCCAGACCTGCATTCGCGCCGCCCTGAATGTCGCTGCTCAGGCCGTCGCCCACCATCAGCACATGCTCCCGGTTCTCCACGCCAAGGGCGCGCAGGGCTGCGTCAAAGATCTTCCGGTTGGGCTTTTCGGCGTCCATCTTTTCGGAAACGAATACATCCTCCATAAAGTTCAGGATGCCGCTTTCTGCCAGACGGCGGGTCTGCACCTTCTGGAAGCCGTTGGTCACAACGGCCAGCGTCGCCACCTCGGAGAGCTCCCGCAGCACGTCCAGCACTTCCGGCCCCATCAGATCCGGGTGGGTGGAGAGCTGCTCCAGATAGAAGCGGTTCATCTCGGCTCCGTCACCGGCGGCATCAACGACCTTGAGGAAGCGGGTGAACCGCTCTGCCATGAGCTTTTCCCGCTTGATCTGCCCCTTTTCCAGCTGACGCCACAGCTCCTCGTTGATGGTGCGGTAGGTCTGCACGGTCTCAGCGTCCGGCTCAATGCCGTAGTTCACCAGTGTTTCGGCCAGTGCCTTGCTTTCTGCTGCGTCAAAATTCAGCAGCGTGTTGTCTGCATCGAACAGGATGCAATAGTATTTTGCCATATGTCTTCCCTCTTTTCCTTCTGCCATGGCCTCAGCTGCCATGCGCTCAACAACAGGGAGAAGCCAGCCCTGCCCCCGCAGAGCTGGCTTCCGGAAGCTGCTTTCATCGTCAGGCCCTCTGCACTGGCTGCAAAAACAGCTTCATATTATTCTGAGATCATTTCGTACATCGGTGCATCGGTTTGCTCCGGGTCGTTATCCGGGCAGGTGGTTTTTGCATCGCAGGGGGTGGCGGCGCACTTTGCCATTTCCTCTTCCAGCGCGCCGTTGTCCACATTTTCCCAATCGGTGCCGTAATCGTCCACACTGCCGTCGGTCACGTTCTCTTCGCCCGGCAGAGCCGGGGTGCGGGGCTCCTCGTAGTACATCAAAACGCCTCCCTTCCTGCCAGCCTATGCGGCACGGCAGGCCGGGGTGACAGCCTCAGGACGCAGAGTCCGTGGGTGCTGCCTGCTCGTTGGTAGTTTCCTTGCTGGCGTTTACTTCCGAAGGCTCTGTGTGAGAACCGCTTTCCGTCGCGGACCTGCTGTCTGTGTGGGAGCTGCTCTCCGTCGCAGAACTGCTATGGGAAGACGAGGTGCTCTCACTGGAAGAAACGCTGCTGCCCGTACTATGAGAAGAGCCGGAAGAGGTGCTGCTGCTCGTACTGTGGGAGGAGCTGGACTCACCGTTGGAGCTGGACGTGCTTGCCGAGGGAGCCGTGCTCTCGCTGCTGGAAGTGCCGTGCGAGGTGCTGTCGGAAGCGGATGTAGATCCGGAGGAAGCTCCGGACGAAGCAGCGGAAGAGCTGCCAGAACTGCTGGTGCTGCCGCTGGAAGAGCTGGACGTGCTGCCGGAAGAGCTGGCAGAGCCAGCGCTCACGCCGCTGACCGTCACGTTCAGGGTGTTGCTGGCAACGGTGCAGCCGTTGTAGCTTGCCACTGCATAGACCTTGAAGGTTGCATTGAGCATGGAAGGATCGATCTCCACCTTCACAGTGGTCTTGCCCGCAGCCTGCGGCACTTCCGCACCGTTGGCGTACCAGCGGATGCTGTCGGCAGTGAGATGCTTACCGCCCAGCTTTGCGGTAAAGGTGTAGTAATCGCCCAAAACCGCCTTGCCGGTGCTGCTGATGCTGATGGATGCCTGTGCAAACATGGCGGTCACATCCACATTCTGCTTGAAATTGGTGTCTGTGCGGGTCTTCTGGGTGACGCCGTCGCTCCAGCGGACGAACACATGACCCTCCTGCGGCACGGCAGTCACGCTGACAGACTGAGCTGTGTTGGTCACATCATAGGTCAGTGCCGTCTTGCCGCTGTCGCTGCCGCTGGACAGGGTACCGCCGCCGTTCTTATCCACACGATAGGCGGCCTGATACAGCACACTCTGCCCTTCGGAAGAGCTTGCAGCCTCCGAGCTGCTGGGTGCTGCCACTGCAGAGCTGGGGTTTGCCGTGTATTCCGCGCGTTTGGGAATGTTGGCGGTATCCGGGCGGCGGTCGTCGGTCTGATAAGCATGGGTGCGCAGGTAGCTCAGCAATGCCTTGAGGCCGGCGGGCTTCAGGTGGATGTCCCCGCTCTGATAATAGTCCTCCCGGCCATAGCCGTTGGCATCCTTCAGCACCTCGGCCGTATTGAGGAACTTCAGGCCCATCTGCTCACACATGGACAGCAGCGCCATATTGAAGTCGTCAATCTTGGTCTGATCCATATTGGGATAGTTAGAGTGGTTTGCAGGCACCGGCGGCACCGTGTTCACGATGATGTCGGTATAGGGGTAGCTTTCCTGAATAGCCTGCACCAGCGCGGTGTAGTTATTGATGAACTCCTCCACCGCCATGCCGTTGTCGTTGGTGCCCAGCATGATGACCACGCGGCGGGGCTTCATTTTGGCCACTGCCTGCGCGATGGTGTAGCTGTTGTTGTCCTTTTTAAAGGTGACGATGCCCTCGGTCAGGGCCGCGTGGGTGCCAATGCCCTCCTTGGCGCAGAACTGCTGCAGGCTGACAAGGCCGTTTGCATACAGGCGCACCGTGTTGGAATCGCCGATGAACAGGGTCTCTTTCTGATAGTCCTCGCCCGCATCGGCGGTCTCCGGCAGCAGGGCGCTGGAGGTCTCGTTGATCTGATAGTGATCCGAGATATCCTCTTCACCCGGCACCAACACCTCGCTGGAGGGCTGCTCCACCGGGGCGGAGGGGGTCTTGCCGCGCTTGAGCAGGGTCAGCGTGATGCCGATGGTCAAAACAGCGGCCAGCGCGCACACCGCGCACACCAGCACCGCCTGCTTCTGCATGGGGGTAAGTGATTGCTTTTCCGGTTGTGTTTTTTTCATATCTCTCACCATTCACCTGAAAACCGTTTTTCCGGAGCATGGTACCGTTTACGCGGTTCCTTCTGCTCCCGGAGCGGCTTCTTATTTTCCGGCGTAAACACTGGGTCTATGCGTTTCCACTTCAGTCCAGGATCTGCGCTGCAAGGTCGGCACAGCTTTCTGCCAGCAGCACGGGATGGAAGGGGGCCAGCTCCTCCCTGCTGCCGTAACCGTACAGCGCACCGGCAGCGTCCAGACCGCAGTCTGCTGCGCCGCGCATATCGTCGTTGCGATCGCCCACCATCAGCACCCGCTTGCCCTGCATCATGGGCTGGGCAAGCACATAGCGCACCACATCGGTCTTGGTGTCGCGGCTCTCATCCATGGACGCGCCGCCGATAAAATCAAAATAATCTGCAAGGCCCTTTTCTTTCAGGATCGGCGTAACGACCTGCGTGGGCTTGGAGGTGGCCGTGCACAGGATCAGGCCCGCAGCTTTCAGGTGCTGCAGCATCTCTGCTGCGCCCGGATAGGCGTCACACTCGTGGCTGCCCTTGACGGCGTAGCTGTCACGGTAAAGGTTCGTGGCCTTTTCAATGAGGGCCGGGTCCGTGAAATGTTCGCCAAAGCTTTTGCGCAGCGGCGGCCCGAGATAGCGGCGCAGGTTGACGTGCGTGGTGTCCACACCCATCTTATCAAAGACTTCTTTTAATGTATTTATAATACCCGGGGCAGAATCGATCAGGGTTCCGTCCACATCGAACAGGATCGCATCGTAATTCAGCAATATTCAACTTTCCTCACTTTCATGGTGATACATCCTATAGTATAGCACAGAATCCCGTTATCAGCAATTCCAACAAATGGTTTTTACAAAAATTATGCATTCAAGCAGAGAAAAGGCCCGCCCGGCATCCGGACAGGCCTTTCAGCATCTTCTTACTTCGCTGCGGCATCCGCAGGCGGATAGTACAGGTTGTTGGAGACGAACTCCAGCTTATCCTTGAGCACCAGTTCCAGATTTGCCACGGCGTGCACCATGTTGGTGGCCGAATCGTTTACTTCCAGCAGCTTGCACAGGTCCAGACCGTCCAGTTTCATGGCGGCATCCATCTTCCGGCTTTCAGCACAGAGGATGTGGCTCAGGGCATTTTCCTGCAGCGCGATGCTCTCTACCAGATCAACGACCGCCTGCTCCAGCGTCACCTTGGGCAGGCAGGGGCAGGGGCAGCGGGTGGTATCGATACAGTTTTCAGCAGACATGATAAAACCTTCCTTTCGTTCATCAGGTCAGGGGCGGTGTACGCCCCATTCTATGTCTGCCGGGTGTGCCGGTGTTACTCCTGCTTTTGGGGATTCTGGGTGCCGCGCACCTTTTCAATGGTCGCGCGGTAGCCGCCGGAGCCGTACTGGATGCAGCGGTTGATGCGGCTGATGGTAGCCGTGCTGATCTCCACCGCCTTCACGATCTGGTCGTAGGTACTGCCGTCCAGCAGCATTTTGGCCGCTTCCAGCCGCTGCGCCATATCGGAGATCTCCTTTACCGTGCACAGATCCTCAAAAAAATTGTAGCATTCTTCCCGTGTTCTCAGGCTGAGGATCGCATCAAACAGTGCATCGGTGGTCTGGTTTCTTCTGGAATTTTTTTCTGCCATAAATATTCTCCTTGCCGCCGCAGCGGACTGTCCGGTTTTGGGGCGTTCCCTATCTTAAATGTTTCGGAAATATTCAGATTCTTTCTTGCATCATCACTTTAGCACATCAAAGTGTGAAAGTCAAGCCCTGAGCGTGAACTCTTTTCATTCGTGGATGTGTATAGTTTTTTTCGTTTCACGCATGAACAAAAATCACCTAAAAATTTTTGCAGAACGCTTTTCTGAATTAGTGCATCCTCCGAACTTGTGCCAAAGATATTGACAATTTGTGAATTCCGCACTAAAATACGGACAATCATTCGGCAAATGCGATGAACAGGACATGATTCTTTGCAGCACCCTCTCCCAGAGAGCCGCCCATCTGATGCGAAGGCGGTAGTCAGGAGCAAAGCGTTCTCCCCTGCGAGCAGCCTGTGTGAACCGGACGCCGACCCCGTCCGCAGTAATGTATGGCCGTTTTGCCCACGTTACGGGGCTGCGTATGTATGTACGCTGGGAGTGGCTGCCTGTGCAGCAAACGAAGTGGTACCGCGGAGTATTCCATACACGATGTGCAGTGTATGTGAAGGCCTTCGTCTTCGATGGTTCGTCCCAAATGGAACGAACCCGGGAGGACGGGGCCTTTTTTACACCCTGCCGCCGCAAAAGAGCCCATGCCGCTGACATTTGCCGGATGCCAAGAAAGGAAAGAGGTAAAAACAATGAATACGCTGGTCATCGTATTGATCGCAGCCGTGTGTCTGTTTGGCGCTTATATGCTTTACGGCCGCTGGCTGGCTAACAAGTGGGGCATCGACCCCTCTGCCAAAACCCCGGCAGTTGTCCATGAGGACGGCCGGGACTATGTTCCCACCGACGGCTGGACCGTGTTTGCACACCAGTTCAGCTCCATTGCCGGTGCAGGCCCTGTCACCGGTGCGATCCAGGCCGCTGCTTTCGGCTGGCTGCCGGTGCTGCTGTGGGTGCTGCTGGGCGGCATCTTCTTCGGTGCCGTCACCGACTTCGGCGCTCTGTACGCTTCCGTTAAGAATGACGGCAAGAGCATGGGCATGCTGATCGAAAAGTACATCGGCAAGACCGGCCGCAAGCTGTTCCTGCTGTTCTGCTGGCTGTTCTGCGGCATTGTGATTGCCGCCTTTGCCGACATGGTTGCCGGCACCTTCAATGCCTACGGTGCTGACGGTGCTCTGGTGGAGGCTGCCCAGACCAACGGTGCTGCCGGCATGGTCTCCATCATGTTCATGGTGTTCGCCGTGGTCTTTGGCCTGCTGCAGAAGAACCTGCACTTCACCGGCTGGAAAGAGAATGTGATCAGCATCGTATTCATTGTGCTGTCCTTTGTGGTGGGTGCAAACTTCCCCATCATTCTGGGCAAGGCTGCATGGAGCTACATCACCTTTGTGTACATCTTCTTTGCCGCTGTCCTGCCCATGTGGCTGCTGAAGCAGCCCCGTGACCACATGACCACCTTTATGTTCGTGGCCATGATCGTAGGTGCTGTGGTCGGCCTGCTGGTAGCACACCCCACCATGAACCTGCCTGTCTTCACTGGTTTCACCAACGAGAAGCTGGGCACCATGTTCCCCATCCTGTTCGTTACCGTGGCCTGCGGTGCCGTTTCCGGCTTCCACAGCCTTGTTTCCTCCGGTACTTCTTCCAAGACCGTTGAGAACGAGAAGGATATGCTGAAGGTCGGCTACGGTGCCATGATCCTGGAGAGCCTGCTGGCTGTTCTGGCCCTGTGCGTTGCCGGTGCCGCCGCTGCTGCCGATGGCACCCCTGCTGCCGGTACCCCGTTCCAGATCTTCTCTACTGGTGTTGCCGGTTTCTTTGAGATGTTCGGCGTTCCCGTGTATGCCGCCACTGTCTTTATGACCATGTGCGTTTCCGCTCTGGCACTGACCAGCTTGGATGCTGTGGCCCGTATCGGCCGCATGAGCTTCCAGGAGCTGTTCAGCGTGGATGACATGGAGCATGCTGAGGGCTGGCGCAAGCTGCTGTGCAACGTGTACTTCTCCACCTTCCTGACTCTGGCTTTCGGCTTCCTGCTGACCAAGATCGGCTACGCCAACATCTGGCCCCTGTTCGGTTCCGCCAACCAGCTGCTGAGCGCTCTGGTTCTGGCCACCCTGTGCGTGTTCCTGAAGGTCACCGGCCGCAGCAACAAGATGCTGTTCCCCCCGCTGATCATCATGCTGTGCGTCACCTTCACCGCTCTGGTGCAGCGCCTGATCGCTATGGTCAAGGCCATCAGCAATGCCGCTGCTGTCACCATCCCCGCTGGCGAGACCACTTGGGGTGCTGTGTTCATTGCAAACGGCCTGCAGCTGATCCTGGCCGTGCTGCTGATCGTTCTGGGCCTGAACATCGTGTTCCACTCCTTCAAGGCCTATAAAAACGCTGAGCATAACAGCGAGGCAAAGGTCTGATCTCTCAGGTTTGAGCATCGCTTAACAGAATAGGCAAAATGCCGCTGACGGAATAAAAGCCGTCGGCGGCATTTTTATTTTATATGATTCGTGTTCGTGGCGTCCTGCGGGCCGCTCCAAACACTTTTTCACCAGAAAAGTTCCATCGAAACAATGCATTTTGACAGTAAATGCCATGGATCATCGCGGCCCCTCTTGTGAAAAGCGAAGCCCGGAGAATCTTCGGATTCTCCGGGCTTCTTTCATAACAAATAATTTTTCCGCTAAAAATAGCCATAGCGCACGCGGCGGCTATTCTAAATCAAAAATCAAACGTTCGCTTTTTCCCACGTTTGAAGGACCGCCATCTGCACCGGGGTGTGGAACCAGTGCTCCCCGCCCTCCATGATCGTCAGATGCGCCCCGCTTTCCTGACGGAAGCGCTCGATCATGGTGCGGCTGGTCAGGGCATCCCTGTCACCATACAGCACTTGCGTGCGGCCATGCCAGTGCAGCGGATGTTCCCGCACCCAGCACAGATACGGCCATGAGAGGGTCTCCCCAAGATCCGTGGGGATCTCCCCTGCCCGCTGCAGCTGTTCCTCGGTCACATGGGCATATTGCATCATATTCGTGATGAGAGCTTCCATATCCACCACCGGAGAGACCAGCAGGGTCTTTTCCGGGACGTCGGCCTGCAGCGCCTGCATGGCAAGCCACGCGCCGATGCTCACGCCATACAGCCGGATATGCGCCCACACCGGCTTCATGCGGGCATAGACAGCCTGCAGTTCCGGAACCACCACCCATGGCAGTAGCTGCTCCGGACTGTTTTTCCGTGCGCCATGCTCGGGCAGGTCGATAGCCAGCACCTGCCAGCCTGCTTCACAGGCTGTAGCGGCAAAACGTTCCGCCTCTTCCTTGCAGCCGTTCTTACCATGGAGATAGAGATAGGCTCTGCGGCTCCGTTCGCCGTACAGGACGGCAGGGACACCCGCAAGAGTCACAGTCTGTTTTTTCATAAGGGATTCTCCTTATCCGATCATGCTCTCCATTCGGAGAGACGTTTTGTTTACACTGCGCATTGCTTTTCGTCCTCCCTTCTTTCTGTTTTCTCTATGATAGCACATCCGCTCGCCAAACACAAACAAAAAGGAGCTGCAGTGCCCTGTTACGGGTACTACAGCTCCCAATTCAACTTTGGAAGTTAAATTACTTCACCATGCTTGCAACTTCAGCAGCGAAGTCGTCAGCACGCTTCTCCAGGCCTTCGCCCTTCTGGAAGCGGGTGAACTTGACGATCTTGATGTCGCCGCCCAGATCCTTAGCGACCTTAGCGGTGTACTGAGCAACGGTCAGGTCGCCGTCCTTGACGAACTCCTGATCGACCAGGCAGTTCTCCTTGAAGAACTTCTTGATCTTGCCCTCGATCATCTTCTGCTTCACAGCATCGGGCTTGTTAGCGGTCTTGGGATCGCCAGCCATCTGAGCCAGCATGATCTCCTTCTCCTTGGCCACGACCTCAGCGGGGACAGAAGCCTCATCGACATAGCCGGGGTTTGCAGCTGCGACCTGCATAGCGATGTCCTTGCCGTAAGCAGCGAACTCGTCCTTAGTCTCGATGCCGTTGGTGGTCTCGAAGTTGACCAGGATGCCGTGGGTGCCGCCGCCGTGGACGTATGCAGAGCAAACGCCCTCGTAACGGACGAAGCGGCGAACCTTGATGTTCTCCTTGATGACCAGGATCAGGTTCTTCAGAGCCTCGTCCACGGTCTCGCCGTTCTCGGTCTTGCAAGCCATCAGAGCCTCAACATCAGCAGGGTTCTGCTTCATGATGACCTGAGTAGCCTCCTTGACGAAAGCAACGAACTTGTCGTTCTTGGCAACGAAGTCGGTCTCAGCGTTGACCTCGATGACAACACCCACCTTGCACTCGGGGCAGTAGTCAGCGTAGACCATACCCTCGGCAGCAACGCGGCTTGCCTTCTTGGCGGCAGTAGCCAGACCACGCTCGCGCAGGATCTCGATTGCCTTCTCGAAGTTGCCGTCAGCCTCGGTCAGAGCCTTCTTGCACTCCATCATGCCGCAGTCGGTCTGCTTGCGCAGTTCCATAACGTCCTTTGCAGAAATAGCCATTTTCGTATTCTCCCTTACACGTTATTTTGTTGTTTGTGGGATGGGAAATCAGGCGTTTGCTGCATCCTCAGCGGGAGCGGCCTCCTGGTTGCCCTGCTTGCCTTCCAGCGCAGCGTCAGCCATAGCGCCAGCAATCAGCTTGACAGCACGGATTGCGTCGTCGTTGCCGGGGATCACGTAATCGATCTCGTCGGGGTTGCAGTTGGTATCAACGATAGCAACGATGGGGATGTTCAGCTTGCGGGCCTCAGCAACAGCGATGCGCTCCTTGTGAGGATCGACGATGAACATAGCCTTCGGCAGGGTCTTCATGTTCTTGACGCCGCCCAGGTACTTGTCCAGCTTCTCCATCTCCAGCTCCAGCTTGGCAACTTCCTTCTTGGGCAGCAGCTCGAAGGTGCCGTTCTCCTTCATCTTAGCCAGCTGATCCATACGGTCGATGCGCTTACGGATGGTGCGGAAGTTGGTCAGCATACCGCCCAGCCAGCGAGCGTTGACATAGTGCATGCCGCAGCGCAGAGCCTCGTCACGGATGGACTCCTGAGCCTGCTTCTTGGTGCCGACGAACAGGATGTCGCCGCCCTCAGCTGCAACTTCCTTCACGTAGTTGTAAGCCTCGTCCAGCTTCTTCACGGTCTTCTGCAGGTCAATGATATAGATACCATTGCGCTCGGTGAAGATGTACTTAGCCATCTTGGGGTTCCAGCGGCGGGTCTGGTGACCGAAGTGCACACCTGCCTCGAGAAGCTGCTTCATAGAAACGACTGCCATAGTAAAATTACCTCCAGATATTGTTTTGCCTCCGCACACCGTGATCTGCACAGTACATCGGGTACCGGCAGACTGCCCTCCACTCGTAAGAGCACAAAAGGGCATAGTGATGCGTGTGTAATGCTTTGTTATAGTACCACAAAAAGAATGCGGTTGCAAGTGTTTTTCTCTGTTTTTTACAAAGAAAAACGTTATTTTTCTCTTATTTGCCCTTTGCCGGTGCGCTGAAGGCCGAAAGGCCCATGCGATCCAGCGCATATCCTTTGCCGAACATCAGATCGTACTGCAGCAGCCAGTGCTCCGCGCACCACCGCTGCTGGAACTCTGTGGGCTCCTGCGTGGTGGTGCCGTCCAGATTCATGGTGGTTCCGCGGGTGTTGGTGCGGCTGGCCACGCGCAGCTGACGGTTCAGGAACTGGAAGTAGAGCGGCTCTTCCAGACCGTAGATATCCATCATCACCGGCGAGATATCGTAGGCGGCAATGGTGCCAAGGTCTACCTGCTGGTCGGAGTAGTTGGACCACATCAGCAGGGTGGTCTGGTGCAGGCGGGGGTCTGCGCTGGAATCGCTGGCATAGCCGGTGGCGGTATAAACGTCATAATTGGAGTCGATGGGGTTATAGTGGTCGCCCCAGAACACCAGAATGACCGGCTCGTCCACCTGAGAGAAGTATTCGGTCAGCCTGCCCAGCATGGCGTCCGCGTCCCGGATGCCGGTGGCAAAGTCCTCCAGTGCACCCACGGTGCTGGGCTTGAGGCCCGTGGGATGGGACACCACCTTTACGCGCTCGTCGTCCGGATAGTTGTCCTTATTATAATTGGTATGGTTCTGCATGGTGACGGCGTGCAGGAACACCGGCTTATCCGAGGAGGCCTTCATGCTCTCGTACTGCTGGATGATCTGGTCTGCCATGGAATCATCGGTAACAAGGCCGCTCGTCCAGTAGTGTTTCCGAACCTTGGTCACGCCATGCATATCCTCAAGGCTGATAAAATCGTCAAAGCCGAGGTTGGGGTAAGCCTTGTCGCGGCTCCAGTATTTTGCCCAGAAGCAGTGCACGGCAGCGGTCTGATAGCCCTGGCTCTTGAGATAATTGGGCATGGCAAACATGGGCTTGGTCACATGCTGCTGGTAGGGCTTGCTGCCGCTGGGCAGGAAGGACACCGAATAGCCGGTCAACGCCTCAAACTCCACATCGCAGGTGCCGCCGCCAAAGCTGGGGCTGTAGGCCCGGCCGTAGGCGCTGGTCTGCTGCAATGCATGCAGGTTTTGGGAGACATCCGTATCAAAGGTGATGCCGTACTGTTCCAGCTCCGAGACATCCCAATAGGACTCGTCCATCACATAGATGATGGTGGGGTCCTTCACCTGCTCGTCCTTGGGAGTGACGGCACTGTAGCTGGTGGAATACAACGGACTGGTGTTGAACTTCTGGCTCTCGTCCACATTGTCCAGCAGAGCATCCACTGCTTCCTGCGAGTATTCCTCCGGCTTGTCGATCTCCAGATTGGTGAGGTTCGTCATAAAGCCGGTGATCACGCCATAGTAGCGGTAGTAACGATCCTGCATCCATGCGTCCGGCACAATGCCGACGGCCCGGGTGACGACAGGCTGTAAGTACACGCCGAACACCAGCAGGCAGAGGGCTGCAACCGTGGCGGCAGAGCCCGCCAGCCGGGGCAGCCAGCGCTGTTTGTGACGGCCGCGGAACAGAAAAAAGCTGCCCACTGTCAGTGCCAGCACCACGATGATGGTGACGATCATGCTGGTCTGGATCTTGAGGCCTGCAGCGGACGCCACACCGGCAGCTTCCGACACCTGTGCCAGATCCCACGGCAGAAAGGGCTCGCCGCGCAGCTGCAGGGTATAGAAGTTCACCGCGCAGGGCGCACAGCCCAGCACCGCCATGCCCAGCGTGGACAGCGGCGGGCAGCGGAATACCCAGTCCAGCAGCAGCCACACCAGAAACAGCAGCAGCCATGCCAGCAGGTAGGCCCCGATATGCGGAAAGATAAATTCTGCAAATACATCTGCGCTCAGGCTTCCGCGGGCGATCCATTCGCCCAGCAGCAGCGCGATCAGCGATGCCGCCAGCGGAAACACCATCCGCAGCGTCAAAAGCGGTTTTGGAGTTTTCATAGTTCCTGTTCCTTTCCTCATCCCGATGGTTTCATTCAACGCAAAAGCAACGTTTCCTACGCTTTTTGCACAAAGCTCCTGCGATTATTATAGTCACTTTACCGAAAAAGTCTACCCCCGATTTTACAAAAAATTCTCATGTTCCCCATTTTGCCAGCAGCTTTCGCCAGAACGCGGGCTTTTCCGGCTGCGGCGGTGCTTCCGGCAGGGCCGTGTGCACCAGGATGGCATCCGCGCCAATGGTCTCGATCTCCTGCCATGGGATGGTCAGGCTCTCATCCCGGCCCAGCAGCCCAAACAGCCGGGGCCTGCCCAGCAGGATCAGGTTTTGCAGCTGGGCGGTGGCGGGGTCAAAGGCCAGATCATCGGCCCGGCCAAGGCAGACGCCCTGCTCCAGCTGCACCACTTCCTTTTCACACAATTCCCGGATGGTCAATGCCGCTCTCCCCTTTCTGCCACAGCTTATGCGGCCGCCGGGCTGATCATGCAAAAAGCAGTGGAAACCGCATGGCAGATTGTGGTATACTGAGGGAAAGCATTCCATCAGAAAATCGAGGATATTATAAATGTATAAAAGCATCATTTTTGATCTGGGCGGCGTCATGGTGGATTTTGACCCCAAAGCCTATCTGGTAGACCGCCTGTGCAATGCCGCCATCGAAGAGCAGGTCTACGACCTGACCTTTGGCAGTGAAGAATGGCAGCAGCTGGATGCCGGGCTGGTCTCCCGCTTTAACGGCAACAGCTCCATGCTCAAAAAGGCAAAGGCCGCCGGGCGCGAGTTCGAGGTGCAGGGCGTGCTGGACGACTGGCTGCACATTCTGCGTCCGCGCCGCCGGATGCAGGAGCTGGTACAGCGCCTGAAGAGCCATGGCTACAGCGTGTATTACCTGAGCAACATTCCGCAGGACGTGCTGGAACTGTTCCAGACGCGGGGCGTTCTGGACAACTTCGACGGCGGCGTGGCCTCCTGTGAGGTGCACATCAACAAGCCCGACCCCCGCATCTATCAGGCATTGCTGGACAAATACAGCCTCCGGGCCAGCGAGTGCGTTTTCATCGATGACAATCTGGCCAATGTGCAGGCCGCCTTTGCGCTGGGCTTTGCCGGCATCCAGATGAAGGAGAACGTGGGCACTCTGGTGCGCAGCCTTGCCACCTGTAATGTGACCCTGCGGTGATCCCCATAGAACCAGCAGCAGCCCCCGCCGGGATGGATTATCCGGCGGGGGCTGCTGTGCGCTGGGGTTACTTTTTCTCGTAGTTCTGGCAGTAGTGCGGGGTCTCCACCTGCTGCGTATTGCAGGTGCACTGCTCTGTCACTTTGATCTGGGGCAGCTCGCACTTGCAGCCGCTCACATTGTGGCTGCACTCGCAGACATCACAGGTAACGCCGATGTTTTCCATATTTATCACCTCACTGCCCTTAGCATGGCCCGCAGGCAGCGGGTTTATACTGGAAATATCATCCAGCCTTTTTCGCTTCGCGCTTAGACCGGATTGTGACTGCCACATGCCGGATGGACAGCACCGGGTGCACCGGCAGCATCCGGGGGCCTGCCCAGCGCATCACCGTGCGGATCTTCTCCCGCATGGCGGGCTGGTAGCAGTGCACCCTGCAGGCCGAGCAGAAGGTCTTGGTCTCCATAAATGGGCACTTATCAATGCGCATCAGGGCATAATCGTGCAGCTGCCTGCATTCCGGGCACAGGGTTCCCTTGGGTGTTTTGTGCTGCCTGCGGCAGTAAAGAGCGATCATCTCGCTGACCAGCAGCTTCTCGTCTGCGCGTTTTTTGTCCAGATCCTTTGGGGTATCCTGCATGGGGCGGGCCTCCTGTAGTTTTATTCCTTTTTACAGCGGCCCGACCGGATCGCAGCGCGGCGCACCACACTGCGCAGAAGTGCAAAGCCTACCGTAACACCAATTGCTGCAGCCACTGCCATATACACCGCCTTCTGAAATCAAAGCGGCAGGAGCACAGACCTTTCCGTCTGCCGTCCCCTGCCGCAGTTTTGATGCATCCTGTACAGAGGCTGCTGTTTTTGCGCGAAAGTTAGTTTTTACTAACTTTCTGTTCTGTAAAAACACCGTTTTGCGGTGCTCTCATAGTTTATCGCAGCAGTCTCTGTTTGTCAAGAGAAGCTTCTCCGGCTTACCATGCAGCCAGATCAGCGCCCAGCTTGCGGCATGCAGCCTGAACATCATCGTCCGGAGCCTCGTTGCAGATCAGGCCCTCGCCGTTCAGCACCTGTGCGCCATCGCCCTGAGCACGCTCCACCCAATCGCGCATCCACTGGCCGTCGCCCCAGCCGTAGGAGCCGAACAGTGCGATCTTTTTGCCGTTCAGCGAGCCTTCCAGTGCAGCAAACATAGGCTCGAACTCGCTCTCTTCCAGCTGCTCTGCACCCATTGCGGGGCAGCCAAATGCAACTGCATCAAACTCTGCCAGCTTCGCGGCGTTCATTTCGCCACATGGAACGATGGTGCCGTTTGCACCCTCTGCCACGCAGTTTGCCATGGTCTCAGTGTTGCCGGTTGCGCTCCAGAATACGACTGCTACTTTGCTCATAAAGATCGTCCTCTCTCAAATCAATATTAGTTAGATATATCTAACTTTATGTTCCATGAAAATGCGTCCAACCACGCAGACGCATCCCCATTTGGTTAGTATATTCTAACCACCGATAGAATACCACAGCTTCCAAGCTGTGTCAAGCCTTTTATGCAAAAAGAACTGCCGCGGCTGAAAGTACGCCGTAGATCACCGGCTGATGCAGCAGATACAGCAAAAGCGAGTGCCGGCCCATCCAGCCCAGCGCCGGGCACACCGAGCGGCGCAGCGGTTCCATGCGTCTGCGGCCCACCGCCTTGTGCAGGTAGTACCCCGCCCAGAACAAAAACAGCCACGGCAGCAGGCCAAAGTAATCGGTGGAGTAGAACCAATCCGGGTAAAAGCCAAAAAATGCAGTAAAGTAGTTGGCATACAGGCTCTGCGGCAGCATCAGCTTCCAACCGCCAAGGCCCACCCAGCCCGAGCCGACCGGGTAGCACACCGCAAACAGCACCGCCGACACCGCAAGGCCCACAGCGGGCATCACTTTTTTCAGCAGCGGTTCCAGCACACCGGTCAGCAGCATGGCCGTACCCAGAAAGGTCAGCACGCCAAAAATGACCCGGCCTCCCGGCATGAACACCAGCGTCACCGCCGTTACCAGCGCTCCGGCGGCAAACACGGTAACACCGCGCCGCAGCATGTGCCGCCCAAAGGGCGCACAGAAGCCGGACAGCAGAATGAACACCCAGCAGATGGTCTGCTGCCACAAACGGCCCGGCGTACCGGCATACCACCCCATATTCATGTCAAACAGAAACACCAGATCCCAGCAGACATGGAACAGCATCATGCTGATCAGATCCAGCCCGCGCAGCTCGTCCAGCAGGGCGTAGCGGCCCGCCGGGGCCTTTTGCCGGGTGGTGTGTCCGTTTTTCATTCCCCCGTCTCCCCTTTCGCAGTTCATTTAACATGAGATAATTATAACCCGCCGCCGCTGTGCCTGTCAACGGAACCGTTCCGTAGGTTGAACAAAAAAACCGCTGCACAGCGGCAAAGCCATGCAGCGGTCAAATGGATAACCGGGGAAACCTTATCAGACTTCGGTGTTGAAGTAGCGCTTCAGCAGGCCCTCGAAGCCGCGGCCGTGACGGGCTTCATCCTTTGCCATCTCGTGAACCGTGTCATGAATAGCGTCAAGGTTCTGAGCCTTTGCACGCTTTGCAAGGTCAAACTTACCTTCGCAAGCACCTGTTTCTGCATCTACGCGCATCTGAAGATTCTTCTTTGTGCTGTCTGTAAGAACTTCGCCTAAAAGCTCTGCAAACTTGGCAGCGTGTTCAGCCTCTTCAAAAGCATACTTTGTAAATGCGGCAGAAACCTCGGGATAGCCTTCTCTGTCTGCAACTCTTGCCATTGCAAGATACATACCGACTTCGCTGCATTCTCCCTCAAAGTTAGCTCTGAGATCCTTGAGAATATCTTCGCTTACGCCCTGAGCAACGCCAACCTCGTGAACTGTTGCGAAAGACGCCTCCTCGTCCATCTGCTTGAATTTTTCCTTCGGTGCCTTACAAACAGGGCAAGCCTCGGGAGCTTCGGGACCTTCATAAACATAACCGCATACTGTGCAATACCATTTCATAATTACTTCTCCTTTGTAATAAATATTAGTGTACTTCTGCCGAACATTTAGGACATATGCCGTAGTAGATAACAAATCTGTTTTCTACCTTAAATCCCTCTTCGGCAAGCTGTGACTCAAGGTCATCAGCATTTTGATTGTCTTCAACATCAATAACTGCATTGCATTTGTTGCAGACAAAGTGGGGGTGCGGCTCTGTGTTGCCGTCAATACGCTCCTCACCGTTTACATTGCATATAACGCTGACCTTTCCTTCATCCTTAAAAAGAGCAATGTTTCTGTAAACCGTGCCAAGACTAAGGTCGGGAATTTCGGGCTTTAATTTATCATAAACCCAGCGTGCGCTCGGATGAGTGTCCGTACCGCACACAGCGTTATAAATTGCATTGCGTTTTGAGCTGAAATTTCTTTTTGCCATAATTCATAAATCCTTATGCAATATTAGTCAGTACCGATTGACCAAAATCAGTAATCAGTATTAACTTTGACTACATTCTATCACGCAGATGTTTAATTATATTTACAATAAAGAATTATAGATAAAAAATCTTGCACAAAGAATTGGGAGGAAATATAGTGAAATCAAACAAAACAGTAAAAATTATCATTTTTACTGCACTCTTCCTGTCTGTGGTAATTTTAATATCGGTAATGACAGGCGCAGTAAAAGAAACAACGGCTGATACCGACAGCGTAAAACTGCCCGTAATAATGTATCACTCACTTTTAAAGGATGAAAAACTGC
>OLYY01000359.1_pt1 | contig 21241 bp, 7 predicted proteins | sample 1673561 | NCBI WGS metagenome assembly OLYY01 (sample SAMEA103958115, study PRJEB25191) | human gut metagenome | biome: human-associated habitat [ENVO:00009003]; feature: intestine environment [ENVO:2100002]; material: feces | place: Germany | collected 2013/2015
TGTTATCAATAGAATTGCTATGAGGAACTTATTTCTACTAATCGCATTATGCTGTGTGGCTTTTTCTGTTCGTGCCCAACGTCTGGTTGAAGTGGGGAAAGGCTTTAGCAGTACTTCGGTAAATACTACTGTATTCCGTAATAACTCCATTGTGACGCATGGAAACACACAATACATTTCTTATTATGACGCTGAAGGATGGCTGATGTTAGGCAAACGCCGTCTGGGCACTGGGGAATGGATTTTGCACCGTACCCAATACAAAGGACATGTAAAAGATGCACATAACATTATCAGTATGATGGTGGACGGCGACGGCTATCTTCATCTTTCTTTTGACCACCACGGACATAAACTGAACTATTGCCGCAGCATTGCCCCCGATACACTTGTTTTGGGAGATAAAGAGCCGATGATAGGCAACGAAGAAGAAGATGTGACCTATCCTGAATTTCATTTGTTGGCTGATGGCGGTTTGCTTTTTGTATATCGCTCGGGCGCTTCCGGAAGAGGAAATATGGTAATGAACCGATATGATGTGAAATCCCGTAAGTGGGAGCGTGTGCAGGATGTCCTTGTAGATGGAGAAAACGAGCGGAATGCCTATTGGCAGTTGTATGTGGACCAATCAGGAACCATCCATCTTTCCTGGGTGTGGCGTGAAACCTGGCATGTGGAAACCAACCATGACTTATGCTACGCCCGTTCTTTTGACGGAGGTAGAACCTGGTATAAGACCAACGGACAGAAGTATGAGCTTCCTATCCGCCTGGGCAATGCCGAATATGCCTGCCGTATTCCTCAGAATGCCGAACTGATAAACCAGACCAGTATGAGTACGGATGCCGGAGGTCATCCGTACATCGCTACCTACTGGCGCAATCCCGATAGTGATGTTCCCCAATACCGCATCGTTTGGCATGATGGCGTGAACTGGCACAACCGACAGGTTTCCGAACGCAAGGCCCCTTTCTCGCTCAAAGGGGGAGGAACCAAGATGATTCCCATGTCCCGTCCCCGGATGGTGGTGGACAATGGAGAAGTGTACTATCTGTTCCGTGACCAGGAACGTGGAAGCAAAGTTTCCATGTACTATACCAAAGACATACAGTTTGGTGAATGGCACGTGAAAGACCTGACGGATTTTGCCGTAAATGCGTGGGAACCCAGTCATGACACGGAGTTATGGAAAATGAAGAAGCAACTTCATATTTATGTACAGGATACCCGACAGGGAGATGGCGAGAAGCAGGTGGAAACAGAACCGCAAATGGTTTATGTGTTGGAATTGTAAATAATGTGCTGATTTGCCAATGGCCATGCGGCATATAGCGCAAGCACATTAACACATTAGTAAATTGGCAAATTGATAAATTATTAATATGATGAACAAATTATTGAAACAAACCCTTGTTTGTGCAGGTACCTTGCTGCTTTCCATGCAGGTTGTCGCCAAACCTTCTTCCGAAGCCAAGGAAGTACGGGGGATTATAGACAAGGTAAACACTTATTGGCAAACGCATAACAAGCCCGAAGTCCGTTCGTTTTGGGACAATGCCGCTTACCACACCGGAAACATGGAGGCATACTTTCTGACCGGTAATGAAAACTACCGTGCATATTCTGAAACCTGGGCTATACACAATGAATGGAAGGGAGCCAAGGAAAAGGATAAGTCTAAATGGAAATACTCTTACGGTGAGAGTGATGAATATGTATTGTTCGGAGATTATCAGGTTTGTTTTCAGACATATATCGACCTTTATACTATTCTTCCGGACAACTATAAGATAGCCCGTGCCCGCGAAGTGATGGAGTATGAGATGAGTACACCCAATCATGATTACTGGTGGTGGAGCGACGGTCTGTATATGGTAATGCCTGTCATGACCAAACTGTATAAGGTGACGGGCAATCATCTCTATTTGGATAAATTGTATGAATATATTGTATATTCGGATAGTATCATGCTCGACCGGGAAACCGGCCTGTATTATCGGGATGCCAAATATGTTTATCCTAAACACAAGACTTCCAGCGGAAAGAAGGACTTTTGGGCACGTGGTGACGGATGGGTGCTTGCCGGACTGGCGAAGGTGCTGAAAGATCTTCCCGCTGATTACGAGCATCGTTCTTTTTTCGTAAACAAGTATGTGAAACTGGCCGAAGCAGTCGCAGCCATCCAGCAACCGGAAGGCTATTGGACCCGTAGCATGATGGATCCCACTCATGCTCCCGGACCGGAAACCAGCGGAACGGCTTTCTTTACTTACGGTTTCCTTTGGGGAATCAATAATGGCTATCTGGATGAGGCTGTGTACAAACCGGTGATAGATAAAGCATGGAACTATTTGACAAAGACTGCTTTGCAGAAGAATGGCAAGATTGGTTACGTACAGCCGATTGGTGAGAAGGCCATTCCGGGACAAGTAGTCGATGCTGATTCTGAAGCTAATTTCGGGGTAGGTGCTTTTCTGTTGGCTGCTTGTGAATATGTTCGTTATCTGGAAGCTCCTGAAAATCAGGATCGTGCCTACTGGTGCAATCTGCTTTATAAGATGGCAGCTCCCGTACTGAGCAATATGGCGGAAGGTAATCTGAAAAAGAATATGCTGGTAGAGGTGAGTCCTAATTGGGATGGACGTAACAAAGGAGTGACTTATATGGAAACCTTCGGACGCCTTATGGCAGGTGTCGCTCCCTGGCTGACACTTCCCGATGATGATACGGAGGAAGGCCGGATGCGCAAGCAACTTCGTGAATGGGCTTTGAAAAGCTATGCCAATGCAGTAGACCCTGCCAATCCCGACTATCTGTTGTGGAGAGGACACGGACAGGCCTTGGTGGATGCGGCATACGTGGCCGAAAGCTTTCTGCGTGCTTACGACCAACTCTGGATGCCTTTGGATGATACTACCAAGAAACGTTATTTTGAAGAATTTACCCAATTGCGCCGGGTAGATCCGCCTTACACCAACTGGTTGCTGTTTTCTTCTACCATCGAGAGTTTCCTGGCAAAGGCAGGAGCGGAATGTGACGAATACCGTATCAATTCGGCTATCCGCAAGGTGGAGGAATGGTACACGGGAGATGGCTGGTATGCGGACGGCCCTTCTTTCGCTTTCGACTATTATAGCAGTTATGTCTTCCATCCCATGTATCTGGAAACGTTGCAGGGCATGAAGGATGCAGGGAAATACACTCGTATTCATTATAAAAAATATTATGACCGCGCCTTGAAACGTGCTAGGAAATTCAGCCTTGTACTGGAACGCTTGATTTCTCCTGAGGGTACTTTCCCGGTATTCGGCCGTTCCATTCCTTACCGTTTGGCCACTATGCAACCCTTGGCGCTGATGGCTTGGTATCAGCAGTTGCCCGAAGGGGTGAGCAACGGACAGGCGCGTGCCGCACTGACTTCTGTGATGCACCGGATGTATGACAACACCGAGAACTTCAATGAGGCGGGCTTCCTGACCATAGGTTTTGCAGGCCGTCAGCCCAATGTGGCGGATTGGTACACCAATAACGGCAGTCTTTATATGACATCACTGGCATTCCTTCCGCTGGGGCTTCCTGCCGCACATCCGTTCTGGACAGATGCCGCACAACCTTGCACACAAGCCAAGGCATGGGGCGGACAGCCTTTCCCGAAAGACCATCACTGGAGTGATGATATATGCACTTGGGATTTATTCTGATTGCTTTTAAATCCGAACGCCGCAGATGATACGAAGTTGTTTTTATACTTATCCGTATCATCTGCGTTGTTCGTGTTTAAAAAATAAAAGCTTTGTGTCATCTGTATCTGAAAATGGCAAAAAGATAGTAGCTTTGTATCCATGAAAACAAAACTTCTCCCTATTCTGAGATATATAGTACTTGCATTGCTTCTTCTGTGCATTGTACTTTGCCGTTTTTTTCCCGTCATGGCCGAAGGGTATGCTCGTCATATTTATCCGTGGCTGTCGGCGGCGTTGTCCGCTATAGCTTCTGTTTTCCCTTTTTCTTTAGAGGAGGTGCTAGTGGTCGTAATCATTTTATGGATGATTATTTATCCTTTTCTTAAACGCCGGAAGAAGAAAAGCTGGAGATTTATTGTGGGCAGGGAAGTGGAGTTGCTGGCATGGGTCTATATCTGGTTTTATCTGGGGTGGGGTTTGAATTATTTCCGTTACGATATTTACCGGCGGATGGAGGTGGAACCTGCCGGTTACGATGAACAGGCATTCCGTCATTTCCTTGCTTCCTATACAGATAGTCTGAATCAGTCCTATACGGCTGAGGTGAAAACGGATCCTGAAAGGATGCGGCAGGAGATAAAGGAGATTTACCGGCAGGTTCCGTCTATGTATGGTTTGGCTCTTCCCCAGGATTATCAGTATCCCAAGCAAGTGTGGTTCAATCCGCTTTATTCGGGTGTGGGAGTATTGGGATATATGGGACCTTTTTTTGCGGAGTCGCAATTGAATGAAGAATTGCTTCCTGTACAATTGCCATTTACGTATGCCCATGAACTGTCTCACCTGTTGGGGGTAAGTAATGAGGCGGAAGCGAATTATTGGGCTTACAGGGTTTGTCGCTCTTCAAAGCGGCCGGCGGTGCGTTATAGTGCCTATTTCGGTCTGTTGCCCTATGTGCTGGTCAATGCATCTTCTGTGTTGACGGAAGAGGAATTCCGTGAATGGATTAAGACGATCCGTCCCGAAGTGGTGAAGGATTATGAATATAAACGTATGTATTGGAATGAGCGTTATAGTACCCTGTTGGGTGAAGTGCAGAATAAAATTTATAACCTGTTTTTAAAGGGTAACAACATTCCTTCCGGCAGAAAGAATTATGCGGAAGTGATCGGGATACTGCTTTCTTTGGAAGAAAAATAGAAACAGAATGTTCAGGCTGGACTTGAATTCGATTGTGACAGTTATAACTTGATCCAAGAGTTCTACAACAAACGAGCTTTATATTGTTGCTCCACTGCTACCACTTTTCATTGGCATTTCAGCAGGAAGGGTGGTAGCAGTGGCAGCAGAAATATAAAACTCTAAAGAAGAACTGTTCAGGATGATTCCAAGCAATGATCAGAATCCGCCGGGGAGTCTACTGTTTCTGTTTCACATAATCCGAAGGCGACATTCCGTATTCGTCCTTGAAACATTGGCGGAAATAGGCCACACTGCTGAATCCTATCATATAGGCTATTTCTGAAATAGTATATTGTCCGGACATCAGCAGTTCCACTCCCTTGCGCATTTTTACCTTACGGATAAATTCGTTGGCGGACATATCTGTCAGTCCTTTTATCTTGCGGTAAAGGGTAGAGTGACTCATGCACATCTTGTCGGCAATGAAAGCGATATCCATCTTTTCCATTTCCAGATTCTCTTCGATTATTTGCGTGATTTTCTGCAAGAATTCATTATCCAGTTTGTTTAACGAACTCACGGCACTTTCCTGTTTGGGCTGCGTATCGGCCAGTGCCAGCAAAGAGGCTATTTTCTTACGGGTTTCCAACAGATTGTTGATGCGACTGTGCAACAGCTTGGCACTGAACGGTTTGGTAAGATAGGAATCTGCTCCGGATGCATATCCTTCTTCCTTGTCTTGTAAAGAATCTTTAGCCGTCAGTAAGATTACAGGGATATGGCTGGTGCGCATATCCTCTTTTATTCGCTTGCAAAGTTCGATACCGTCCATGACCGGCATCATGATATCACTGACAATGATGTTGGGAATTCGTACCTGTGCCAGTTCCCAGCCTTCTTTGCCATCCTTGGCAGTGATTACTTCATAGATATCTGTAAAAGAGCTCCGGATGTATTCCCGTATGTCGGCATTGTCCTCTACCACCAGTACAATGGGATGATTTTCGGTTGGTGTATCGGTAATGGTGGTTTCCTCTGCATCCATCGGCTTCTTTTCCATATCATGTTGGGCATGGATAGCGTTGGGATACGTATTCTCGGTGAGCAGACGCAGTGTGAATGTGGTTCCCGTATCCACTGTGCTTTCTACTTTCAGGATTCCTTCGTGCAATTCGCTCAAACCTTTGACCAGAGCGAGCCCGATTCCCGAACCCGATGCCTGATATTTGCTTTTTGCCTGATAATAGCGATCGAAAATGTGTGGTAACGCTTCGGCGTCAATGCCATGACCGGTATCACTGACACTGATTTCCGTGTATTTTATCTGGTTCTCTTCTACTGAACGGAGTGATAAGGTGATATCTCCCTCGGAAGTATATTTGGCGGCATTGCTCATCAGGTTGTCCAGTATGATGGTGATCATGTCCGCGTCATAGAAGATTTCCGTATCTTCTGTTTCGATATGAATATGATAATTTACTTTGTTATTGGGATTCAACTCTTTGTAACGTAATCCCACTTCCTGTACCAATTGTCCCAGATCTCCCTTGGCTACAGATAATTTACGGTTCTGGGTCTCGGTCTTGCGGAATTCCAGTATGCGGTTTATCAGATTCAGCAGACGGGTGGCGCTATCATGAATGATGCTGATTTTGTTGGCGTGTTTGGGAGATAAGGTGGCATCACTCAACAGGTCTTCCAATGGACCTAGAATCAGCGTGAGCGGAGTACGCAGTTCATGGGTGATGTTGGTGTAGAAGCGCAGGCGTTCTTCATTCAGTTCTTGTTTGTTCAGACTTTGCTTGCGCTCCACTTCCAGTGAACTCTCTAAGTCCAGTTTACGTTTATAAAAACGGAGCAATGCATATAATGCGAAGATAAACAATATGACATAACCCAATTTGGCATACCAGGTAAGCCAAAGGGGAGGAGCAATTACCACTGTCAGTTGTGCTGCATTCTCGTTCCATTCCTGATTGCGAAATCGGGTTTTCACTTTAAACACATAGTTGCCGTGCGGTATGTTACGGAAGGTGACCTGATTATCTCCTTGGGTGCTGTACCATGCATTCTCAAGTCCTTCCAGCATATATGAAAATTCTACTTGTGAACTTTGTGTATAATCCAACACATTGAAAGATATGTTGAAAGTGTTTTGATTATAAGGTAGCTCAACAATTCTGTTACTGATTGGAACCGGTAACCGGGTATCCCTGCTTTCTGTCTGTTTATTATAGATAAAGAATTGGGTGATGGTAACAGGGGAAACTTCGCGTGGTGATGATAGTTCACGCGGATTGAAATAACATGCCCCGTTTTGGGAGCCGAAAAACAGAGTACCGTCTGGAGTGATGCAAGTGGAACCATCCATGAAATCACCCATAGGTATACCGTCATGATAATTATAATTGTAGAATCTTTTGTTTTTTTCATCTAGACGAGAAATGCCACCATTGGTGCTTATCCATATATAGCCGTCATGGTCTTCCTGTATGGCACGTACCTGTGTGTTTTCCAAACCTTCCTTTGCACCGAATGACACAAAGATATTAGGTTGACTTACATCTTTAAAAATAATAATACCTTCCCGGGTGGCAACAAGAATGCGTTTGCGAGAATCTTCCATCATATAATTCACGGCATTGGATGGAAATGAATGGTCTGTTGTGAAATTATAAAGCTTTTTATCATCTTCATCAAACACCACTACTCCTTTGCCGAATGTTCCTACCCATAATTTCCCGTTTTTGTCCCGTATGATACCGTGTACCATAATATCGGGTAACTGGGCGTTTAATTCTTTCTCGTACGACAATTGGTTATTAAAATAAGAATAAATTCCCGTTTGGGTACCTATCCATATCTTGCCGTTTATATCCTCACTGAAGGAGCAGATATCGAGGAACTCCGAGCCTTTATCTCCTATGCGGGTGATACGTCCGTCTTTGGGAGTATAAAGCAATATGCCATTTTTATAAGTGCCTAGCCACAGTCGTTCTTGTTTGTCTTGGTAAATCACATTGATATGTGTTTGTGGGTGCAGCCGGCATTCGTGTAAAGAGAAGTTTTTTGTTTTCTTTCCTTTTTCATAAATTCCTAATTCACCTTCTCCTCCCAGCCATATTTGGTGATTATCTGCCCATAATCCCCATACTTGTTTATTATTGATCTTACCTTGTTTTTCAATAGTGTAGGCAATGGTGTTGAATAATGGCTGTGCATAACTGATAAAATCCACTCCACCGCGGTAGTTGCCAATCCAAATATTTCCGAATGAATCTTGTATGATGCTTCGTGCATTGGGTCCGGATAATCCATGGTTGTCATTTGTTACCGTAATATTGGAGAATGTAATCTTTTCTGGAGATATAAATGTATTTTCCCTGAGATTGAGAATACTCACTCCTCCCATGTTGGTACATATCCATAGAGTGCCGTCTTTCATTTGTTTGATATCAAGAATCTGATCTGACAATAATGAGTTTTCATTTCCTTCTATGTGTTTGAATGTGATGAATTTTTCGCTTTGCGGATTGAAAAGTGCCAGACCGTTGTTGGTGCCTACCCATACATTCTTATTCTTGTCTATGCATAGAGCGCGTACTTCATTATCGGGAATGCTATAAGGATTATTGGGGTCATGCTGATAATTTTTTGCAGTACGGTCTTTAAGGGATACAATGCTTAATCCTCTGAGATGATGGCCAATGTACAGATTGCCGTTACCGTCTTCTTTTGATACCCAGTTATTACCTTCCAGACCTTTTACATTCTTAGAAGAATAGGGGGTAAACAGTTTGGTTTTCCGATCATAGTAATCAACTCCGAAATGATAATGTGTGATCCATAAGCCGCTGTCGGCAGCAACAGATAAGTCTGTGATATCATTACTGAGCATATAATTGCCCGTGGCAGGAATGCGTGATATGGTTTCTGTTTCATAATCAAAATAACAAAGTCCATCTCGTTGTGTGCCTATCCAGACTTTGTTTTCATAGGGGTCTGCAAGTACGACATTCAGTTCGTTACCACTCAATCCTGAATTATTCTTGGTATAGATGTTGAATTGACGTCCATCAAACCTGTTAAGACCAGATTCGGTTGCTATCCATAAGTAACCCTTTTTATCTTGAGTAACACTGACTACATAATTGCTGGACATACCGTCTTCCACTCCCAGGCGTTTGATAACATAAGGTTGTGCAGATGCATGGAACAGATAAATAAAACTTAATAATAATGAGATTGAAAATGAATATGTGTGTTTCATATAAAGGTACTTTTATGAGTACAAATATATAGTATTTTCTAAAATATTTCTGTTAATGTACATGACATATTCAGCATACGACAACTAAAAACTCGTTATGAACGATTTTTATATCCTTCTTGCTCAGTTTTTCTCTACTTGTCTTTTATGATATTTTTATATTTGTCTCGGGAAAATAAAACAGATTAAAAATTCTAATGCTTATGAAAACATAGACTTAGGTTCTTTGCAGGTTTGGTCCGGATGCCTTTATATACAATTCGGAGTTAGGAATGAGAGTTTATTACCTTAATTAAATCTAATTATAAAAGAAAGACGATGAAAGAAAATTCGTTTAAAAGAAATCGAAAGGCTATGATGGCTTTGCTGCTTTGCACAGGTTTCATTGTAACTCAGCCAATTAGTGTTATGGCTGAAGAGATTATGATTTTTGCTCAAACTGCTCAGCAACAAAAACAATCCGTTTCAGGAGTTATTAAAGATGCTACGGGGGAACCTGTAATTGGTGCTAGTGTGCTAGAGAAGGGGACTACGAATGGTACAATTACCGATTTTGATGGTAGATTTACGTTGAATGTAATTCCTGGCACTACACTAATAATCTCTTATATTGGTTATAAGACGGTAGAAATGAAAACTGTAGCAGGACAACCAATAAATTTAACATTGACTGAGGACAGCGAAATGTTGGAAGAAGTGGTAGTGGTAGGTTACGGTACAATGCGTAAGAAAGACTTGACAGGTTCGGTAGTACAAATTAACCCTTCCAAGATTGCTGATCAAAATCCGACTTCTGTTCAAGATGTTTTGCGCGGTACACCAGGATTGCAAATAGGTTATGATGCATCGGCTAAAGGTAGTGATGCTTCTATTTTGCTACGTGGACAGAATTCTTTAGGTACCAATGCAAGCCCAATGATTGTATTGGACGGTATGGCTTTTTATGGTGAACTTTCTGAAATTAATCCTGATGATATTGCACAAATTGATGTGTTGAAGGATGCTTCTTCTGCTGCTATTTATGGTGCTAAGGCTGCTGCCGGTGTCATTATTATCACGACAAAGAAAGGTAAGGAGGGTAAGCCGGTTATTAATGTAGGTGCTAATCTTTCGGTTTCTAGAAAATCAGATTATCGCGATTATTTTGATGCGGCTGGTTATTTGAAATTTCATCAGGACTGGCGTAAAATGTATTATACGTATGGACAGGGTGAGGATGGTTTGTATGACTACTATCAAGCAAAAGATGGTAGTGGTAATTTGTTATATCCAGCTGGTTATTATGATGACCCCCGTACCTTGACAGAAGGAGAACAGAAAGCATGGGCCTCCAATATAGGTGTCAGTGGTATTGGTCTTAGTGAAGGTGAATCCATGCTTGGTCTGTTTGCCCGTCGTTTAGAATTCAATAATTCTCCGATGATGATGGAAAATTTTTTGAATGGTCGTATGGTTGATTGGAATGATGCTACTTTCCGCACTGGTTTCAATCAAGATTATAATGCAAGTATTTCGGGAGCTACTGAACGTGTGAATTATTACTTTTCATTAGGTTACATTAATAATGAAGGAGCTGTACAGGGTAATGAATACAATGCTTTCCGTTCTAACATGAAAATCAATGCGAAGATTACAGATTGGTTGGAGGTAGGAGCGAATGTTAATTTCCAGGACCGTTCGGATGGAGATATTCAAGTATCTCTTGGAAGTAATTATTGGGATAATAATATGTTGCGTAATTCTCCATATGCTTCCATGTATGATAACAATGGTAATTATGAGCAATATCCTATGTCTGGTTTGCCTACCAATGGTGGGTACAATTACTACTTTGATCGTCAGTATTACGATTTGGAAAAGGGGTATACCGTATTAAATACTATTTTTAATGCAAAAATTACTTTGCCAGCAGGTTTTTCTTATCAATTCAATATTGCTCCTCGTTATCAGTGGTTCTATGACCGTTATTGGATGTCTGCTGATTTGCCTAATGCATCTGCTGCTGATCGAGGTGTGAATCGTGGTTGGTCGAAAAATTTTGATTGGAATTTGAACAACACCATTACATGGGACAAGATATTTGGCGAGCATCATTTCACCGCAATCTTAGTACAAGAGGCTGAAGAACACCGATATTGGAGTGATAATGTTAATGCACGTAACATCACGCCGAGTGATGCTCTAGGTTTCCATTATACGCAAGGGGCTAACAAGACTCAGAGTGGCTTTAGTACTAATGATACTCATTATACTGCTGCTTCCTATTTGGGGCGTTTATTCTATAGCTTCAAGGATCGTTATATGTTTACAGGAACATTCCGTCGTGACGGTTACTCCGGTTTCGGTTCTAATAATCCTTGGGGTAACTTTGGATCTGTTGGGCTTAGCTGGGTATTCTCTGAAGAAAACTTTATGTCTGATGCTCACGATTGGATGGATATGGGTAAGTTGCGTTTGTCTTGGGGAACTAATGGTAACCGTGAATTTGGAGATGTTTACTCTACGTTGTCTAATTTGTCACTGGCAGGTGGAAGTATGGTATATTACCAAAATGGTAACTCGAACGTTGTCAATCCACTTTATATGAGTCGTTTGGCTGCACCTAATTTAGAATGGGAAAAGACTAAAGCGTGGAATATCGGTTTGGATTTTTCATTTTTGAATGGAAGACTTACTGCTAACATGGATTATTATTTGAAGAAAACAACAGACATGATAATGAGCCAGCGTTTGCCGAGTTTTTCTGGTTTCGGTTCCATCATGGCCAATTTGGGTGAAGTACAGAACCAAGGCTTTGAAATCGCTTTGAATTCTACAAATATTCAAAATAGGAATTTTACATGGAATACTTCCGTAGGATTTTCTATTAATAAGAATAAAATTAACCATATCTACTATGATTATGACGAGAATGGTGTAGAGAAGGATGATACCTCCAATGGTTGGTTCATCGGTCAGGCAATCGGTACTATATGGTATTATGAAACCGATGGAGTTTGGCAGAATACTCCTGAAGACATTGCTTCTGCTGCTTTGGTAGGGCAGAAACCGGGTGATCCGAAAGTGGTGAATCACTATACTGAAGATGACCGGATTTTAGAAGATGGTACTCGCATACCTGTCTACAATGATAATGATAAGGTTTATCAAGGGACTACAGCTCCTCCTGTTTACTGGAATTTACGTAACGATTTCACTTTGTGGAAGGATTTGACTCTTTCTGTTTCATTATACTCTTATATGGGACACAAGAGCCGTGCTGGTTATTGGTTGAATCAGGAGAACGGAGGGTCACAGGTAACTAACGGCTTTAATGTGGCAGCTCGTAAATATTGGACTCCTGATAATCCGACTAATGATTATTGTCGTTTGAATGCTGCAGGTCCCAATACGGGGCTGGCTAATGGTGTAGATAAAGTTTACAACCGTAGTTTCGTTCGTTTGGATGACATAACTTTGGGTTATACTTTGCCACAGAAATGGACTAGGAAATTTATGATAGACCGCATCCGTCTTACTGCAAGCTGTAAAAACGTCTGTACTTTTGATAATTGGGAATATGGTGATCCCGAAACTGGCGGATTGGCTACACGCACTTTTAACTTTGGTATTAATGTAACACTCTAATTTCTGAAAAATATTATGAAAACAAGCAATACGATATTTACAAAAGCATGTATGGTACTGGCTGCGACCGCTTTGGTGAACGTTGGCTGTACGGATGATTTTTTGAAACAGGACCCTTTATCGTTTTACAATCCCGAAAATACTTACACAACAGAATCTGGTTTGCAATCAGCCTTGGCTATGTGTGATTATGGCTTGAAAGAAATGCTGATGGACGGAAATGGTAACGTGATGCCTATGGCTTCCCTTTATTTCATGACAGATATTGGTCTGTATGGGAAAACCGATGCGGGCGATATGCAAGACGATTTTGCCAATAAGATAACTCCGACATCCGGTATGAAAGGTGGTGGGGATGAGAATGCTATGTCACGTTTCTGGGACCGCACATGGAATAGTGTGACTTTTGCAAATACTATTATCTCCAATGTAGGTAAAGTAGAAGGGTTGGATCCCACTTTGCGCGATGAATATTTAGGACGTGCTTACTTTCATCGCGCCTATGCCTACTATCACGGTGTATTATTGTTTGGCGATATACCTTTAATTACGAAGCTGATTGAAGTACCTAAACAAAACTATAAATCCACGAGTAAAGAGGCAATCTTCCAAATGTTGGTGCATGATTTGGAATTCGCTGTAAAACATGTGTCTCCACAGAAAGAGATCGGTTATATAGGTACTGTCAACCAAGAAGCATGTAAGCAATTGCTTATCAAGTGTTATTTAGTTGTAGGTGAATATCAGAAAGCTGAACAATTAGCTACCGATTTGATTAACAATCATGGTTTGGCTTTAATGAATGCTCCGTTTGGAACGAATGTTTCTTCTGGTAATCCGGAAACATGGCCGGTAGAACGTAATGTAATTTGGGATTTGCATCGTGGAGTAAATATAACTGATGCTTCTAATACGGAAATGATTATGCCTATTTTGAATTATTATGCTGAAGGTTTCATTTCCTATCCGCAGATGCGAGCTATGTGTGTGCATTGGAGTAATGGTATTATCCGTGATCCTCATAACTTAGGATCTCCAACTTATAATTATGCACGTACTGCTGGGGAATATGATGCGAAATTAGATTGGGTACGCGCTATGGGACGTGGTATTGGTTGTTTCCGCACTTCTTATCATTATAATCAGACCATTTGGAATTATGATGGTGAAACAGATTGGCAGGATATGCGTCATAATCGAGAAATAGGTAATTGGATGGAAATGACGGATCTTAAATACAATAATCCAAATTCTGCTTATTATGGGAAAAACATGATGCTTTATGCACCAGAAGATTATTATGATCCGGAATCAGGTGATTTGTTGGTGAGAAAAGGGGATTTGCTTTGTTCTGATACTATTCGTAGTTGGTTCCCGACCCCATTGTACAAAGTATATATACTTGATCAAAATGCTGAAGAAAATATGGGGGCTAATCAGTTTAATGGAGCAACCAAGGGCAATAGTGTGTCTAATGGTAATCTATACTTGTTCCGTTTGGCAGAAACTTACTTACTTCGCGCTGAGGCTAAGTTCTACCAAGGTAACCCGATTGGCGCTGCAGAGGATGTGAACGTAGTTCGTCGTCGTGCTAATGCCAAAAAGATGTTTACTACTGTAACTATCGGTGACATTGCTGATGAACGTGCTCGGGAATTGTATTTGGAAGAATGGAGACAGCCTGAATTGACTCGTATTTCTTGGTGTCTTGCTCGCAGTGGTCAGCCGGATGAATGGGGAGAAACTTATAATCTGTCTACTTGGGATAAGCAGAGTGGTACGGATTTGAATGGAGGAAGCTATTGGTATAAGCGTACTACGCGCTACAACATTTTCAATCATGGGCCTATTGTTTCCAACAAGGAATTGAATTATCAAGTAGATAAACGTAATCTGTTTTGGCCGATTCCCAACTCGGCTATTACTGCTAATACAGGTGCGCGGTTGCGGCAAAATTATGGATATGACGGCTATGATGAAGCGATTCCGATGTTTACTAATTGGGAAGAAGCAGTGGCTGATGAAGAATTGACAAAATAATGATAGTTTTCAACAGGCGTTGTTGATACTGATAAAGCAAGTCTGATTAACTTGCGAATTAGATTATAGGAGGATTACGGCTTGAAGTGATTTTAACCCGTAGTCCGTTTTTTTTAGACCTTTTAGATAGAGGAATATAAAATTCGGAATTCATTATAGAAAAATCGTTCATGCTTAATTTTTCTACTACTCTTGATTATTTTTTAGCCTTTTTTATTCTTTTAAAGCTTTAAGTTTGCAACGTGAAAAATAGATAAAACGAACTTTAAGTATAATGCTTATGAGGAATAAATCTGCCCCGATTAATATTGGGAATGTGACAAAATTCAGCCCAAGGAGTTTCTAATCACAACTCTATTCGGATAATATTATTACCTATAATCTAATTTAATTAAGAAAAACGATGAAATCAAACTCGTTCTTAAGAAATCGAAAGGCTTTGACTGCCTTATTGCTTTGTACAGGTTTCGTTGCGACCCAGCCGTTCAGTGTGATGGCTGAAGAAATTGTGACTGCCGTACAAACTGTCCAGCAACAGAAACAATCCGTTTCAGGTACTATTAAAGATCCGGCAGGGGAACCGGTTATTGGTGCCAGTATTTTAGAGAAAGGTACTACCAATGGTACAATTACTGATTTCGATGGTAATTTTACATTGAATGTGGCTCCAGGAGCTACATTGGTTATTTCTTATATAGGATATAAGAATCAAGAAATGAAAGTTATTCCGGGAAAATCACTTAACATTATTTTGCAAGAGGATACAGAAACGTTGGAGGAAGTGGTGGTAGTCGGTTATGGTGTGCAGAAGAAATCAGATGTGACCGGTTCTGTTACTTCAGTAGGGAAGGAGCGTCTGGGAAAACTTCCTGTGACGAATGTATTACAAGCTGTTCAAGGTGCGGCAGCAGGTGTTACTATTACACAAACATCTTCCATTCCGGGCGATGCGCCGGATGCTTTGGTGCGTGGCCAGAATTCCATCAATGCTAATTCCGGGCCATATATTGTTGTGGATGGTGTGCCTATCAGCAAGTCGGGAGGTACATTGAATGACATCAATCCGAATGATATTGAATCCATGGAAATTTTGAAGGATGCTTCGGCCACTGCCATTTATGGTACAAACGGTGCGAATGGTGTTATTTTGATTACTACTAAGCGTGGTACTTCCGGCAAGCCGACCATTCGTTATAACGGATATTTCGGGGTGGAGGATTTTTCTCATAAACTAGATTTCTGTGATGGTGCGCAAATCACTCAACGTTATAGAGATTATGTGTCACAGAACCCCGGAGAAACCATGTATAATGATTATGTGAAGAATGCATACGAAGCGGAAAATCAGGCCAATGGTATAGAGAACGATTGGATTGACGCTGTATCGCAAACAGGTATCATCCAAGACCATAACGTAAGTATCGGCGGTGGGGCGGATAATGTGAAGTATTACGTTTCTGCCGACTATATGAGTCAGAAAGGTGTGTTGAAAGGGTTCAACTACAAACGTTACTCTATTCGTACGAATATTGATATGAATGTGACTGATTATATGAAGGTGGGAACTAATTCCTATATAGTATCTCATAACCGTGACGGTGGGCGTGTTAACTTTCTGATGGCTGAGGCTATGTCTCCTTATGCAAAAATGTATGAAGAAGACGGCAGCTATTGCATTAATCCGATGTACAGTGAAACTTTGTTTACCAATCCGTTGATGTGGACTACTACTAATCCCGAGCGTCGTCAGTGGAATATCAATATAAACGGTTATGCCGAGATTGATTTCGGAAAGTTGATTTCTCCTCTTAAAGGACTGACTTATAAATTCAATGGCGGTTATGCATATATGCCCAAACGTTATAATAATTATGAAGGTAAGTCGGTAAATAATCAGACTGGTTATGCTGAAATAAAGAATGAAGAAACACAAAGTTATACCATAGAGAATATCCTTGCTTATAATCGTGATTTAGGAAAGCATCATTTGGATTTGACAGCTTTGTATGCCGCTTCACGTAAGAAATATCAACGTTCGCAAGCTATGGCCAGCAAATTTATTAATGACGACCAGCAGTGGCATAACATGGGTAGTGCGGAAACACCTAGCGTAGCTTCATATACCGACCTTTATACTACTGTTTCACAAATGGGACGAATTAATTATTCTTATGACAGCCGTTACTTGTTTACATTTACAGTGCGTCGGGACGGTTCTTCTGTTTTCGGTGATAATAACAAATACGGTGTATTCCCTTCTGTCGCTTTAGGTTGGAATATTGCCCGTGAATCATTTATGGAATCTTCCAGTAATTGGTTGAATACATTAAAGCTGCGTGCGTCTTATGGTAAAGCGGGTAACGAGGCCATCGGAGTATATCAGTCACGTGTGAAGATGGATTCAGGCATGTTGGCTTTAGGCGGAGCTTCGAATGCAGGTTTATGGCCCAATGATTTGATGGGGAATGCGGATCTGACTTGGGAAACCACAAAGAGTTTCAATGTCGGTCTGGACTTCGGACTTTGGAATAACCGTTTGACAGGTAATATTGATGTCTATTTCTCAAAGACCAACGATTTGCTTCTGAAACGTAATTTACCTAAAGTAACTGGTTACAATACCGTGTACTCCAATATGGGTGAAACAGCTAATAAAGGTGTGGAATTGACACTGAATTCCCGTAATATTGTTTCAGGCGATTTTACCTGGAGTTCCAATTTGGTATTTTCATGGAATAAGAATGAGATAAAGGACCTTTATGGGGACGGCCAGAATGACTTGGGTAACCGTTGGTTCCTTGGACATCCGATAGGCGTGATTTATGATTATACAATGGTTGGAATCTGGCAGGAAGATGAGATAGCCCGTGGCGACCATTTGAATTGGGACCCGATTGCAGAAGCTGGTGATGTGAAGTTGGCGGATATCAGTGGCCCTGACGGAGTACCTGATGGCAAGATTGATGACAATGACCGTACCATCAAAGGGCAGACAACACCGAAATGGATTGGTGGTCTGACGAATACGTTCACTTATAAGGATTTTACATTGAGTATCTTTATCCAGACTACACAAGGATTGAAAAAGAACAATTCATTGATCGGTATGGCAGGTGATGAAATGGGACGTCGTAATACCACTACTGAAATAGGTTATTGGACTCCGGAAAACAAGAGTAACGAATGGCGTTCATTGCGTAAGAACTCAAACAAACATGGATATGGTTTCCCTTGTGATGCCAGTTATACACGTATCAAAGACATCACATTAAGTTATACTTTCCCACAGCGCATGATTCAGAAGATGGGTATCGGTGGTTTGCAGCTTTATGTGAGCGGACGTAACCTGTTTACTTTCACGGATTGGGTAGGTTGGGATCCTGAAGCTCGTCAGGTAGCTCGTGGTAATAGTTCATGGGATAGTACAAGAGGTGAAACTGTATATGACAGCAGTAACTACCCGATGACTAAGAGTTGTGTATTTGGAGTTAATTTAACATTCTAAAAAACAAAGAACTATGAAATTTAGAAATATATTATTAACAACTTTTGCTGCATCGGCATTTGTTATTGGAACTACATCATGCAGCGATAGTTTTCTGGATGAGAAAATGTACTCTAGTTATGGTCCGGAAGTATCAGATGTAAATGCGAAATTGGTAGGTCTGCACCGTCAATATGCTGCTATATGGGGAATGTCCAGTCAGCAGGGATTTGTAGGATGCTGGCAGGTAGGTACGGATGTAGGTGCTCCCGGTGACACTCAGGGGGTAGAGGTTCCTTTTTACAGATATCAGGAATTGAATGCAGAGAATGCAGGGGTAAGTTTCCTTTGGGAAAAATTATATGAGCTCATTAATAGTGCGAATCAGATTATCGCTTCACAAGCTGAAGGCGGTGATGCGGCGGCAACAGCCGAAGCCATGTTCTTTCGTGCTTATGCATACAATATGTTGGTGACATTATGGGGAGATGTACCTTTAGTGACAGAATCTACTAGTATTCCGCGTACAGATTATACCCGTAATGCGGTTGCCGAGGTGGATGGAGTCATTGATTCTGACTTGGTTTATGCCATGTCTAATCTTCCGGTAGTGGGAGCTGCCAAAAATGAAAGCCGTATAAATCAGGATATGGCAAGACAGTTGGCAGGAGAAGCCTATCTTCGGATGGGTATGCGTGATGCTTCCTATTTCAAAAAGGCGGAAGATGCGGTGACGCCTATTATAACAGGTGGTAAATATGAACTGATTTCAGCAAGATATGGTAAATATGCGGCCGAGCCGGGTGATTATTATCATGATATGTTCCGTTGGGGGAATCAGCGTCGTTCACAGGGGAATATGGAGGCTATCTGGACTTTCGAAATGGAGTATAACCGTGATGTGAATGGCGGTACAATTGATAATCCGCAACAACGTCGTAACTGGGTTCCTGCTTTCCATAAACTGGATGGTATGGTGAATGCGGATTCCATAGGCGGTCGTGGTAATGGCCGTTTGCGTATCAGCAATTTTGTGAAATACGGATTGTATGAGAAAGGTGATATCCGTAATTCTAATTATAATATCCGTCGTGTAATGTGGTATAACAAGCCCGGTTTTTCAAAAGAAGTTGGTATTGATGCTAAAGGGTTCTTGGTGGATAAAGACAAAGGTGTAAGAAATGTGACATTAAAAACGGGCGACCAGGTCATCCCTCACGAGGGAGATTCATTGAACGTATTTTATCCTCATCCCACTAAATGGGGGGCTTATGATGAAACCGATGATTTTGGTTATGCTGTAGTGAAGGACTGGCCTGTGATGCGTTTGGGAGAAACTTACTTGCTTCGTGCAGAGGCTCGTTTCCGTCAGGGGAATACACAGGGGGCGGCTGATGACATCAATGTGTTGCGCGACCGTGCCTTTAAAGACTATCGTGCGGTGGCTCCGGGTGCTGGTAAAGTAACGGCTGATCAGATTGACATTGACTTCATTTTGGATGAACGTGCCCGTGAGCTTTGTGGAGAGGGGAAACGCTGGTATGATTTGAAACGATTAGGCAAACTGATCGAAAGGACTGATTTGCATAATAAAAAAGCACATGGTAATATGAAATCATTCCATGAATTGCGCCCTATACCTCAGAGTCAGATTGATAGATGTACGAATGTATATCCACAAAATCCCCAATGGTGAGAAATAAAATGAAAGATATTATTAGACTTGTATTGGTGTTTTTCTTTGCGATTTCTATCCCCTGTAAAGGGGAGGATGTGCCGATAAAAGGATGGATCATATTATCCGATAATATGGATAATGCGATTGCGACAATAAAAGCGGCGAAAGGTTATAAAATTAACCATCTTCAACTTTCTCATCAGATTATTCATAATCTGATGGAAGTAAAGAATGAATCAGTACGAAATCTGGTAAGGAACCTCACCCGATTGGCTCATCAGGAGGGAATTGGAGAGGTGCTTGTTTGGGATCATAGTTTTTATGCGCTGGATTATTATCCAGCGCAATTTAAGACGGGTCCTCATGGAACTCTTAATATGGATGATCCGGCTTTTTGGGAGTGGTTTAAGCAGGATTACCGAGGAATGCTTGATTTGATCCCAGAAATAGATGGATTGGTTCTGACTTTCATTGAAACAGGTGCATATGCAGAAAAGCAATACTCGAATTTGTTAAAAACAAATGAAGAAAAATTAGCTGCAGTAGTAGATGCCGTTGCTGATGTTGTCATTAATGAGCGCGGAAAGAAGTTATATATAAGAACTTTTGCCTATTCGAAAGAAGAGTATGCAAATACTGTTGGCTGTATCAATCATATTAAAAATGACAAAGTAATCTTAATGATGAAAGAAACTCCTCATGATTTCTTTTTGACTCATCCGAATGATCCTTTTATTGGTAAAATAAATAAACCAACGATCGTCGAATTTGATGCGGGAAATGAATATAATGGTCAGGGAGTTATAGCCAATACGTGGCCTGAATATGTGACAAAACGTTGGACAGATTTTATTAAGCGACCGAATGTAATTGGGTATGTAGCCCGGACAGACCGGTATGGAACGACAAAGTTGGTTGGTTCTGCCAATGAGATATTGTTATATGCTTTAAAGCGCTCAACTGAGAATCCAGAGATTTTGCCTGATCGGATATATGATGAATATATTTCAACCCGATATGGGAAAAAGGCTTTGGAACCGGTAAAGAATGCTTTTAAAAAGACATACGATATTGTTTTGTCTTCCATGTATATTTTAGGGACAAATGCGGCGAAACATTCATCTATGGATTATGATCCTTATAGTAGTAGCTATGATAGGCATGTTTCAGGGCGATGGCTGGAACCACCTGTTGTATTTGTGGAGCATGGAATCAATAAGGAATTTCATTATTGGAAAGACATTATTAATCATATAGCTCCGGCACGATTTAAAACA